>Ga0233385_1000465_pt1 | contig 20659 bp, 22 predicted proteins | sample ElkDunMinimDraft_16_FD_191543 | JGI IMG/M metagenome (GOLD analysis project Ga0233385, IMG submission 191543) | Fecal eukaryotic communites from dung pellets of Tule Elk in California, USA - Elk Dung G36 | ecosystem: Host-associated > Mammals > Digestive system > Large intestine > Fecal | place...
GACGCACAGGGCGGCGAGCCGGACCGTGCGCCCGTCGGGAGCATCGGCGTTCGCGTCGACCTCGGCGACGTCGACCGAGCGCAGGCGCCGGTCGGCCGCGGCCGCACGGACGAGCGCCCGCAGCTCCCAGGCCGCGAGACCGCCCGGGACGCTCGCGGGGCAGCCGGGGGCCACGGACCGGTCGCACACGTCGACGTCGACGTCGAGGTGCACCGGGCCGCCGGCGGCCCCGGCGACGTCGAGCGCCTCGTGCATGACGGCCGCGAGGTCGCGCCCGCGCAGGTCGTCGAGGTGGACGACGGTGATCCCCAGGTCCTCGGCGCGCCGGGCGTAGGCCGCGGAGTTGGCGAAGTCGGCGATGCCGATCTGCACGATGCGCCGCGGGTCGAGGCCCGCCTCGACGAGCCGGCGGACGGGCGAGCCGTTGGAGACGCCGTCGCGCAGGTCGTGGTGGGCGTCGATCGTGACCAGGCCGGCGGTCGCGACGTCGTCGCCCCACGCGCCGAGGGCCACCGGGACCGTGAGCGCGTTGTCCCCGCCGAGCGCGACGAGGCTGCGCGCGTCCGCGACCGCCGCGGCCACGGCCGCGCGGGCACGCGCCTCGCCCTCGGGGCCGTCGGGCTCGTCGACGTCGCCGTGGTCGACGACGCGCAGCTCGCCGAGGTCGACCGCAGCGCCGTCGGCCGTGCCGACGAGCGCCGGGCTGTACCGCCGCAACGCCTCGCGGACGGCGGCCGGCGTCGCGTGGGCACCGGTGGGCGAGAGGGACGTGCGCCAGGTCGGCACGCCGATCAGCGCCAGGTCCGCGGCGCCGCGGCCGTCCGGAGAGGGCCAGGCGCCCGCGCGCGGCCAGAGGGCGTCGTGGGGCAGCTCGGGAGTCACGGGTCCGACCGTAGTGCGGCCACGAACCCGCGTCTGCCCGGTGTGGTCAGGACGACGGCGGGAGCAGGGCGCGCAGGGCGACGTCGACGGCGGCCTGGAGCTCCTCGCGGCCGGCGCCGGCCGCGGCGTGGACGGCGAACCCCTCGCTGAGCGACACCACGAACCGCGCCAGCGCGCGGTGGTCGACACCGGGCGGGAGGTCTCCCTCGCGCGCCGCTCGGGACAGGCGCTCGTCGACGGCCGCCTCGTTGGCGGCCCGCCCGGCCGCCAGGATCTCGCTGATCCGGGCGTTCTCCGGTGCGCAGGCGAGCCCTCCCTGGACGGAGAGGCAGCCGTGCGGGTGGTCGTCGGCCGTGAGCCCGTCGACGCTGGATCGCAGGAACGACTCGGCGGCGTCGTAGGCGCTGGGGCGGTCGAGCGCGGCGCGGACCTCGGCGAGGCGCGCCGCGCGATAGCGCGCGAAGACGCGCTCGAAGAGCTGCTCCTTGCTGCCGAAGGTGGCGTACAGGCTCGGTCGGTTGATCCCCATCGCGCCCGTGAGCGTGGTCATCGACGCACCCTCGTAACCGTGCCGCCAGAAGACGTCGGTGGCACGGTCCAGAACGGTCTCCTCGTCGAACGACCGCGGTCGTCCGACGGTCGGCGTCTCGGTCCTCATGGCCGTCATCCTACCGTTCGGTACAGATCCCGAGGCAGATGTAACCGAACGGTACAAAACCTGCTACGTTGGTTCCGAACCGAGCGGTACAAAATACCCGCTCGGGTCGAGACGGCCGACCGGCGCCCGGTCGGCACCACCACGACGGGAAGACAGACGATCATGAGCACCGATGTGACCGGTTCCGGGATGACGACCGACGAGCTGCGCGACTTCTACCGGCGCTACGTCGAGCTGGCGAACGCCCGGCAGTTCGACCGCATGGCGGACTTCGCCCACGAGGAGGTGATCATGAACGGCAACCGGGTCGCGATGGCCGACATGGTCGCCGAGTTCCACCGGCACGTCGAGGCGGTGCCGGACTTCCACTGGGAGATCGAGGACCTGCTCGTCGACGGCGACCGCATCGCCGCGCGTCTGACCGACACCGGCACGCCGGTCAAGGAATGGAACGGCCTGGTGCCCACCGGAGCGTCCGTGACCTTCGCCGAGACCGCGTTCTACGAGGTCCAGGACGGAAAGTTCAAGGTCATGTGGTACCTGATGGACGCCGACTCCGTGCGGCGACAGCTCGCCGCCTGACGGCTTCACGACGGCCGCCGCCGAGTGGTCGGCGGCGGCCGTCCTTTCACGGTCGGGCGACCCGCCGCGCGCGTCGCAGGTTCTCGGCCAGCGCCTCGCGGCCCTGGCGGTCGTGGTGGAACCAGGCGGGCGTCCCGGGGGTCGTGCGCCACGACTCGCGCAACGGGCTGTTGTCCACCGTGTCGTAGCCGATCTGGTCGTACAGCCGGGTGACGAACGCGACGGCGTCGGGGTGGTTGCTCGACACCGACAGCGCGAGCCGGTCCGGTGCGCCCGCGGGCCGCGCGAGCCGGAACAGGTTCGGCGCTTGCACGTGCGTGAACGCCTTGGCGAGCCGCGAGGTCGGCAGCTGCTGCTGGCGCAGCTCGTGCTCGGTGACCCGCCCGGAGTCGATGTCGGGCAGGTGGCCGTCGCGCCACACCATGTAGTTGTTGGTGTCGAGCACGATCTTGCCGGCCAGCTCGGCGACGGGCAGGGCGTGCGCCGGGTGGTACGGGAACGCGAGGACGGCGACGTCGCCGGCCGCGGCGGCCTGGGCGGCGTCGGCCGCGCGGGCGGCCGGTCCGAGCTCGGCCACGAGCCCCGCGAGCGTCTCGGGTCCCCGCGAGTTGGCGATCACGACCTGGTACCCGTGCGCGATCACGGCCCGCGCGAGCTGGCTGCCGACCTCGCCCGCACCGATGATGCCGATGGTCGTCATGACGTCGGGCGCAGCTCGTGCGGGGCGTCCGCAGCGGGCAGGCTCGCGGACGCGAGGAGCGCGAGCATGTCGGCGTCGCGCGTCCCGGGGTCGGGGTAGTACATGACGAGGCGCAGCCCGTCGAGGCCGTCGATCCCGAGCCGCGCACGCCGCAGCACGAGCTCACCGACCTCCGGGTGCACGAGTCGTAGCTGCGTGGTGCGCTGCCCGCGCACCTCGTGCCGGGCCCACAGGAGGCGGAAGTGCGGGCTCGCGGCGGCCAGCTCCTCCGTGAGCCGGACGAGGCCCGGGTCGTCGACGTCCGCGCCCGCGGACTGCCGCAGGTTCGCGACGTAGCACTCGGTCATGCTCTGCCAGTCCGGGAAGTACGTCTGCTGCTCCCGGTCGAGCAGGAGGTCGCGCAGCTGGTTGCGCCCCGCCGCGAGCCCGGGCGACAGCGCGCGTGCGAGCCGGTTGGACGCGAGGACCTCGAAGTACGGTCCCTCGACGAACGCGGGCTGGACGAGCGAGTCCACGAGCACCTGCACGTCGTCCGGCACACCCGGCGCCCGCCGGGTGCGCCGGGTGGGCCGGCGCGGCGCGTCGGCGACGAGCGAGAGCAGGTGCGCCCGGTGGTCGTCGTCGAGCCGCAGCACGCGCGCGATCGCCTCGAGCACCTGGGTGGACGGGTTGCGGTCGCGGCCCCGCTCGAGGCGCAGGTAGTAGTCCGCGCTGATGCCCGCGAGCATCGCGACCTCCTCGCGCCGCAGGCCCGGGGTCCGGCGCACGCCGCCGCGGGGAAGGCCCACCTGCTCGGGCGTCACCTGCTCGCGCCGGGCCCGCAGGTACTGGCCCAGGGTGTTCGTCGTCTCGCTCACCGCCTCAGGCTAGGGCGCCGGAACGTGGACAGCGGGGGCCCTGCGACCCCCCGGGATGCGCGCGGCACGGCTCAGTCGAGGACCGCGTACGCCTCGACCTCGACGAGCACGTCGGGCTCGAACAGGTAGTCCACGCCGATCGCCGACAGCGGCGGGAGCGGCGTGGGCAGGCCGAGCTCGGCGCGCACGTCCTCGATGCCGGCGATGAAGTCCGCGTACTTCTCGGGCTGCCAGCCGGTGACGTAGAACCGCAGCCGGACGACGTCGGCGAACGTGGCCCCGGCGCCGGCCAGACCCCGGGCCGTGCTGCGCAACGCGTGGGCCAGCTGACCGCGCAGGTCGCCACCGGCGACGGGCCGACCCTGCTCGTCACGGGCGATCTGGCCGGCGACGTGCACCTGGCGGGTTCCGGTCGCGACGGCGACGTGGTGGTACGGGACGGGCTGGAACATGCCCTCGGGGGTCGACAGCTGGACGGTCATGGTTGCTCCTCAGGTCGTCGGTGGACGCGCCCGGCAGGTGCTGCCGGGGCGGTATCCGATGTCTACCTGGTGCCCGAAGGCAACTTCAACGAGACTAGGTGTCGTGAACGAGACCACCGCCCCCGCGCCCGTCCAGGTCACCTCCGAGCAGCGCGAGCTGCTCGACCACGTGCTCGACAAGTGGTCACTCCAGGTGCTCGACGCGCTGTGCGAGCGGCCCCGGCGCTTCAACGAGCTGCGCCGCGCCATACCGGTCGTCACGCAGAAGTCCCTGACCGCGACGCTGCGGCGCCTGGAGCGCAACGGCATGGTCGACAGGGTCGTCACGGGCACCCGCCCCGTGGCCGTCGAGTACCGCATCAGCCCGCTCGGCCGCACGCTGCAGGACCTGGTCGACGCGCTCCTCGGCTGGAGCGCCGCCCACCTCGACGCCGTCCGCGACGCGCGCGAACGCTTCGACCTGGACCTGGAGACGGATGGGGACGCGTTCGCCGACGCCGGCCGGTGACGCCTCGGCGCCCGCTTCCGTCCGCGGGCGTCGTCAGCCCGCGGCCCGGGCGGGCGCGAACCGCACGCGAGCGCCGGGCGGGAGCTGTCCGGCGGTCCCGACGTCGGCCGACCGCACGGCGCCCACCACCGGATAGCCGCCCGTCAGCGGGTGGTCGGCCAGGAAGAGCACGGGCTGCCCGTCGCTCGGCACCTGGAGGGCTCCGGTGACGCAGCCCTCGCTCGGCAGCTCGGCGTCCGCGTACGCCGCGGACCGCTGCAGCGGCTCGTGGCCCCGCAGGTGCAGCCCGACCCGGTTGGACCGGGCCGTGACCTCCCACTCCTGGTCGGCGAGCCGGGCGAGCGAGGCGGCGTCGAACCAGTCGTCGCGCGGCCCGAGCACCAGGGGCAGGGTCACGACGTCGCCCGGAGCGGGGAGCGCGCGTGGGTCGCGCGCCCCGGCGTCGCCCAGGGCGACCGGGCCGAGCGGGGCGCCTGGCCCGACGGGCACCGTGTCGCCCGCTCGCAGCGGGCCGGGGCCGAGGCCGGCCAGGACGTCGGTCGCCCGCGAGCCGAGCACCGGTTCGACGTCGACCCCGCCGCGGACGGCGACGTAGCACCGCATCCCCCGCGACGGGACGGCGACGTCGAGCTCGTCGCCGTCCGCGAGCACGGTCGGAGCCGACGCCCGGACGCGGCGCGGCGGGCCGCCGTCGGCCGGGTGGACGGTGAGCGCGGCCGCCGCGCCCGTGACCGAGACGACGAGGCGGCCACGGGCCCGGAGTCGCAGCCCGCCGGTCGTCTCGAGCCCCGCCGCGCCGACCGGGTTGCCCACGACGCGGTTCGCCGCGCGCAGGCTCCGGGCGTCCAGAGCGCCCGACGTCGAGACGCCCATCGCGGCGATGCCCGGCCGGCCGAGGTCCTCGACGATCGTGAGCACGCCGGGGTCCACGACCTCGAGCGCCGCCGTCAGGTCGGCAGTCCGGGTTCCGTTCGGCAGTCCGGACTGCCGAACGGAGACCGAAGTGCCGACCGGACCCACGTCGTCCGCGCCGACGTCGACGAACCGCACGCGGTCCCCCGGACGCCACAGCGCCGGCGGGTCCCGCTCCTGGTCCCAGACCGCGACGCCGGTGCGGCCCAGGAGCTGCCACCCGCCCGGGCTCTCGCGCGGGTAGACGCCGCTGTAGGGCCCGGCCATCGCGACCGACCCGACCGGGACGCGCGTGCGGGGCGTCGTCCGCCGCGGGACGACGAGCGCCGCGTCGTCGGACGTCAGGTACGCAAACCCGGGGGCGAAGCCGACGAAGCCCACCACGAACCGCGCTGAGGTGTGCCGCCGGACCAGCTCGGCGACGGTCCAGCCCAGCAGGCCGGCGACGTCGGCCAGGTCGGCACCGTCGTAGACGGTCGGGATCGCGATCTCGCGGCCGGGTGCTCGGGCGACGCCGGCGACAGGGCGGTCACGCAGCGCTCGGGCGACGTCGCGCGCGGTCGTCATCACCGGGTCGAAGGGCACGAGCACCGTGCGCTCGCCCGGCACGGGCTCGCCGGCCCAGTCGAGAGGCTCCGCCCGCAGCGACGCGACCAGCGCGACGGCCTCGTCGAGCCCGTCGAGCTCGACCAGGAGCGCGTCGTCGCGTGCGGGTCGGAACCGCATGCTCAGGGAGCGAAGGGTGCGAAGGGCACGCCCTCGGCGGCCAGGACCTCGCGTACCCGTGCGGCCATCGCGACCGCGCCCGGGGAGTCCCCGTGCACGCAGATCGAGTCGGCGGAGATCGGGACCACGGTGCCGTCGACCGCCTCGACCACGCCCTCGGTCGCGAGCCGGAGCATGCGCTTCGCGACGACGTCGGCGTCGTGCAGCATCGCGCCGGGCTCGGTGCGCGCCACGAGCGTGCCCTCGGCGGTGTAGGCACGGTCGGCGAACACCTCGGACGCGGTCGCCAGCCCGGCCTCGCGCGCAGCGTCGATCGACCGGCTGCCCGGAGGCCCGAGCAGGACCAGCGACGGGTCGACGGCGGCGACGGCCGTCGCGACGTCGTGCGCGACCCGCTCGTCCGCGGCCGAGGTGTTGTAGAGCGCGCCGTGCGGCTTGACGTAGGTGACGCGCGCGCCTTCGGCAGCCGCGATGCCGAGGAGCGCACCGATCTGGTACACGACGTCGGCCACGAGCTCCGCGGTCGGGACGTCCATGGCCCGGCGCCCGAAGCCGGCGAGGTCGCGGTAGCCGACGTGCGCCCCGATCGCGACGCCCTGCGCGACGGCGAGGCGCACGGTCTCGCGCATCGTCGCGGGGTCGCCCGCGTGGAATCCGCAGGCCACGTTGGCGCTCGTGACGATCGCGAGCATGCGTGCGTCGTCGCCGAGCGTCCACCGGCCGAAACCCTCGCCGAGGTCGCTGTTGAGATCGACCGGAGTCATGTGAGCAGTGTCCTCCTCCGGGCGTGCCAGCCGACTGGGACGCCGGTACGGTCGTGGGGTGACAAGCGCGTGAATTTAGTGCCGTTCACTGGCCTTCTCGTCAGAGCAGGCGCACAGTGGGACAGACGGGTTGTCGCCTGCGTCACCGACCACCGGTGATGTGCAAAGATGCGGGCACACTACGCCCCCACACCCGGGAGGTTCGCAGTTCGTGGAGTCCGAAAGCCGCGCTGACCAGCGAGAAGGCGGTACCGACGTGCGTCGTCCACGTCGGTGGCGCGGTCCGCTGCGCGTGCTCGGATCGGCGACCGCGGTGTGCTCGCTGGCCCTCGGGTTCCTCGCGACGTCGGTCGCGAGCGTCCCGTGGAACGAGTTCCCGGTCGACCGCCACGAAGCCCTCGGACAGTCCTCGGTCTCGGTCGGCGGCTCGGGCACGACCGCGCTCGTGGGCGGGCCGACGTCGATCGCCCAGGTGATCGAGGTCCTGGAGCGCGCCGAGCAGGCGGCGCTGGACTCCGGGCGGCCCCTGACACCCGAGATCGAGCAGGCAGCGGCCGAGCTGGGCGCCCTGCTGTCCACCTACCTGGCACAGCAGCGGGCCGACGCCGACCCGCGACCGGGTGTGGCGTCGTCGGCACAGCCAGTCGCGACGGCCGACGCGATCCCGGTCTCGGACGCGTCGCCGGTCTCGAACGTCGTCGTGCCGGCGGACGAGAAGCCTTCCGGCGCAACGGACGCCGACGCTGTAGCCGCCGATGCTGTGGATGCCGACGCTGCGGCCGCCGAAGCTGCGGCACCCGAGGCCGCACACCCCGACGGGCAGGACGTCCACGCCCACGGGTACGAGCCTGTGACGTTCGAGGACGTCGTGGTCGCGGCGACCCGCCTGGCCAGGCTGCTGGATCCCGAGTCGGCCGGCTACTCGTCGGGCATCGTCCTCGACGACGGGACGCGGGTCGGGCCGCGCGTCGTCCCGGCGGGGCTCACGAGCTCGCTCCTCGACGTCGTCGAGCGGTACGCGGACACGACCGCCGCGTACGCCAACGGCCGCATCCCCACCGCCGTCCTGTGCCCGCTCGATTTCGCGCCCGGTCACATGCTGCGCTGCGACGCCGCCAAGCAGCTCTCGGACCTGAGCGACGCGTACGAGGCCAGGTTCGGCGTCCCGATCCCCATCACCGACTCGTACCGGTCCTACGCGGCCCAGGTCGCCGTACGGATCGCGAAGCCGCACCTGGCGGCCGTGCCCGGTACGTCGAACCACGGCTGGGGGCTCGCGGTCGACCTGTCCTCCCCGATCTCGTCCGGCACCACGGCCCAGTACGTGTGGCTGCGCCTGCACGGCCCTGACTACGGCTGGGACAACCCGTCCTGGGCACGACTCGACGGGTCCAAGCCCGAGCCGTGGCACTTCGAGTTCTTCGCCGCCGGGCCCACCCCGGACCGCGCGGTCTCGCCCGAGGACGTCGCGAAGTGGACGACGCCGCCGGACGACGACCAGAAGCCCGTCGTCAAGCCCGCGACCAAGACCGACAAGCCCGCCGACGGCAAGCGCGACCGGCCGAAGCACGACGGCAAGGCCGAGCCCCGGGACGACGTCAAGCGACCGCCCGCGGGCAAGCCCGGCGGCAAGCCGCCGACGAGCGGCAAGCCGACTCCGCCGAAGGCCGAGCCGACGGACCCGCCGACCGGCCAGCCCACGACCCCGCCGAGCGGCGAGCCGACCAAGCCGCCCACGGGCGAGCCGACCGACCCGCCGACCGGGGAGCCGACCGACCCGCCCACGGGCGAGCCGACCGACCCGCCGACCGGCGAGGAGCCGGGCGAGTGCCCGGACGAGCCAGGCGACGGCGGCGCGGAGGGCAGCACGGACGGCAGCGCGGAGGGCAACACTGACGGCAGCTCCGACGGCAGCACGGACGATCCGGACGCCGAGGACCCGGACGACCCCTGCCCGGACGACCCGACCGAGCCCACCGACCCGTCCACGGACACGCCGGCTCCGGGCCCGGCCCAGTCGACCGCACCGTCGTCCTCGACGTCGGGACGGCGGCGGCCGGTCGGCGACCCGAGCCCTGACGACGCATGAGTGAACCGACCCCCGCAGCAGATCCGCGTCGGTTCCTGCATGACGGCCGCCTCGAGTCGTTGCCGAGACGGTGGCGGGACAAGATCGCGGTCACGCGGTTCCTCGCGACCCTCGCGCTGCCCGAGCTGCTCGAACCGGTCGGGGAGCACGAGCTCACGCGCCGCCTGGGCGACGTCGCGCACGACCCCGTCGGGCTGCGGCGCGCCATGATCGACGTCGGGATCGTGCACCGCACCCGCGACGGCGCCGAGTACTGGCGGACCGAGCGGACGGAGTACGACCCCGAGCCCGGGCTGCTGACGCACGACGACCCCGCCGCGACCGACTCCGGGTCGCGCCGAGCATGACGAACGAGAGCCGCACCGAGGAACGCGCGCGCCAGGGACTCGAGTCCGCCGGGATCGCGTTCGAGATCGTGCGCCACGGCCCGGTCGCGTCGCTCGACGAGGCCGCCCTGGCACGCGGTCTGGACCCCAGCCAGGTGCTCAAGACGATCGTGGTCCGCCGCTCGGAGGACGAGTACCTCTTCGTGCTCGTGCCGGGCGGGCGCACGATCGCGTGGCCCAAGCTGCGCGCGCTCCTCGGCGTGTCCCGGCTGTCGCTGCCCGACCAGCACATCGCGCTCGAGGTGACGGGGTACGAGCGGGGCACCATCACGCCGTTCGGGTCGTTGACCAAGTGCCCGGTCGTGGCCGACCACCGCATCCTCGATGTCGGCAAGGTCTCGATCGGAGCGGGCGGGCACGGCGTCTCGGCCACCGTGGACGGTGCCGAGATGCTGCGTGCGCTCAGCGCACAGGTGGCTGACGTCACCTCCCAGGAGGAACTCGGTCAGTCACAACGTCGTTAGGACACTGGACGAATTCAGCGGACGGGTGAACACTCGGGGCGGGCGTTCCGACCAGCAGCACGCCCATCCGCTCGCGCGAACGTCACGACGCACGGGAGCAAGAACGAGGACATGGACACCGATCAGCCCGACGCACCTGGTTCGGGCATCAGCTGCAGGCACGCCGAAGACGGCTCGTACCTGACCCTCTGGGGAGAGGTCGACGCTGCTCTGCGTGAAGCGGCGAGCGACGCGATGGCGTCCCTCGCCGCGCGGACGATTCCGCGCCCCATCGCCGTCGATGCCAGCGACGTCACCTTCATCGACTCGACCGGGGTGGCGTTCATCCTTCAGGTCTACATGCTGGGCCAGGAGTCGGGGGCCGTCGTGACCCTCGTCCAGCCCTCCGCGGCCGTGACCGAGGTGCTCGAGATGGTGGGCATGGGCGGCAGGATCCCCGTGGTGCAGGCGGAGGCGAGCGGCACGCACTGATCGGCAGCACTGATCGGCAAGCACTGATCACTGATCGGCCGGCGTCGAGCACGGCACGGACACTCGAGCGAGGGCGGGGATGGCGAGACGACGACGGGGACCGATCCGCTTTCTTCGTGCACTGCTCGGTGTGGTCGTCGTGCTCGTGCTGCTGGCCGTGGCCGCCGACCGGGCGCTGGCGTGGTTCTTCGAGCAGCGCACGGAGGCGGCCATCGAGACCGCGGGCGCCCGCGGAGCGCAGGTCACGATCCACGGCTTCCCGTTCCTGACCCAGCTCGCGGCCGACAACATCGACCGGGTCACGGGCCACCTGGACTCCGGCACGTTCGGGGGTTATGACGTCGCCGACGTGAGCGTCGACGCCACCGACGTCGTCCCGCGCGACCCGTACCGCGCCCGTGAGGTCAGCGCCGCCGGGTTGCTCGGCCTGGACTCCGTCCAGGAGGCCATGCGGGAGGCGATCGGGGGCGACGTCACGGTCGAGCAGGTGTCCGCCGGTGCGGGGCAGGGCAGGGCGCTGGCGCTCACCATGCCCGCCGGGGGTCTGGACCTGACCGCCACCGTCACGCCGACGGCGGTCGACGGCCGGACGCTCGGCATCGACGTGGACACGGTCTCGGTAGGGGGCGGGTCGATCCCCGTCGACGCGCTTCCCGGACCCGTCGCAGCCGCACTCTCGGGCATCCAGGTGCCGCTCGACCTTCCCGAGGGCGTCACGCTGACCGGTGCGTCGGTCGAGCCCGGCGGTCTGCGGATCGAGCTCGACGCCGTCGACGTCCCGCTCGCCGACCTCGCCTCGACCACGGTCTCCGGAGCCGAGGGCGACGGCGGATCGTCGTGACGCCGCACGCTGCGACGGTCGACGCCGAGGCGGTGCTCGCCGCGCGGCTGCGTGCTCACCGCGTGCACGGCCCGGACCTGCCCGACGTGCCGTCCGTCGTCGGGCACTTCCTCGCGGTGCAGGGCCAGGAGCTGCAGCCCGCGCTGTGGGGTGCGTCGAGGCGGGTCGAGCCGGGCCGTCGGACGAGCGCCGCGGAGGCGGTCGCGCAGCTCGACGCCGGCGAGGTCCTCCGCACGCACGTGCTGCGCCCGACGTGGCACCTGGTGCGGCCCGACGACGCACGGTGGCTGCTCGAGCTGACCCGGCCCCGGGTCGCGCAGGCCATGGCGTCCACCGCGCGGACCGCGGGCGTCCGCGACCTGCCCCGGGCCGTGGACGTGATCGCGCACGAGGTCTCGGGCGGCCCGCGGTCGCGGGCCGAGCTGCGGGACGCCCTCGTGCGCAGCGGGGTGCTCGACGCGGACACGGCGGGCCTGCACATGGTGCTGCTCCTGATGCACGCCGAGCTCGAGCTCGCGGTGGTCAACGGACCGCTCGAGGGCGGGCGGCAGACCTACGCGGCGTTCGAGGACCGGGTGCCCGCGGGGTACGGGCCGCTGGGCGCCTCGTACGACCACGAGGCCGCGGTCCGCGAGCTGTGGCGCCGGTACCTGCAGGCTCGCGCCTACGCGACGATCAAGGACGTGCAGCAGTGGTGCAGCCTGACGCTCGCCGACCTGCGTGCGGGCCTGGGGCCGCTGGTCGACGCGGGTGAGGTGGTGCAGGTCGCAGGCGCCGGCGAGCTCGAGGGCCTCACGTTCTTCGCGCTCGCCGCGGCCGCCGGGGGTGCCGCCGACCCGGTCGACGCCCACGCCGACCCGCGGGCCCCCGTGGTCGAGCTCCTCCAGGCGTACGACGAGCTGTTCTGCTCCTACCGTGAGTCGCGCGCCGTCGTGCTCGAGGTGGGCGTGCCGCTGCCGGACCGGGCCGGCACGTTCATCCACGCGGTCGCGGTCGACGGCCGGGTCGCCGGCCGGTGGCGGTGGCCGGGCGCGGGCGCACGGGAGGTCGAGGTCCAGTGGTCGCGCGAACCACGGCCGGCCGAGGTCGCGGCGTTCGACGCGGCGTCCGCCGAGCTGCTCGACTACCGGGACCGGCGCGAGGAGGCCGTGGCAGGGTAGGGCCGTGCAGAACTGGGCCGGCAACCTGACCTATGCGGCGCGCGAGGTCGCGCGCCCCGCCACCCTCGACGAGCTCGCCGACGTGCTGCGCCGGGCCGACCGGGTGCGAGCCCTGGGCTCGCGCCACTCGTTCAACGACGTCGCCGACACGCCGGGCGTGCACGTCGCGGTGGACGCTCTCGACGACGGTCGTCCGCCCGTCGTCGTCGATCCCGCCACGGGCGTCGCCGAGGTCGCCGGCGGGCTGCGCTACGGCGACGTCGCGGGCGTGCTGCACGCCCAGGGCCGGGCGCTGCGGACGATGGCGTCGCTGCCGCACATCTCGGTCGCAGGCGCGGTCGCGACGGCGACGCACGGCTCGGGTGACACCACCGGGAGCCTCGCGAGCGCCGTCGTCGGGCTGGAGCTCATGACGTCCGACGGCGAGCGGGCACGGCTCGGCCGGGGGGACGCCGACTTCGCGGGGGCGGTGGTGTCGCTCGGCGCGCTCGGTGTCGTGACGCGGGTGGCGCTCGAGACCGTGCCGGCCTACGACGTGCGCCAGGAGGTCGCGCTCGACGTGCCGTGGGACACGCTCCTCGAGCGGTTCGACGACGTGACCGCTGCCGCCCACTCGGTCAGCGTGTTCACGAGCTGGGCCGAGCCCACCGTGCGGCAGGTGTGGTTCAAGCGCACGGTGGCCGACGGCGAGGCGTCGCCCGACCCGTTCGGCGGGCGGTGGGCGACCGAGCCGGTGCACCCGCTCCCCGGGATCGACCCCGCGGCCTGCACGCCACAGCTCGGCGTGCCTGGGCCCTGGCACGAGCGGCTCAGCCACTTCCGGCTCGAGTTCACGCCGTCGGCCGGCGACGAGCTGCAGTCCGAGTACCTGCTCCCGCGGCGGAACGCGGTGGCGGCGATCGAGGCGATGCGCGCGCTCGCGCCTCGGGTCGCGCCGTTGCTGCAGACGACCGAGCTCCGCACGATCGCCGCCGACGACCAGTGGCTCAGCCCGTTCCCGGAGGACTCGATGGCGGTGCACTTCACGTGGCTGCCGCGGGACGAGGTCGCCGCGGTCCTGCCCGACGTCGAGGCGGCACTGCTGCCGCTCGGTGCCCGCCCGCACTGGGGCAAGCTCTTCGCCGTCGGTCTGCGCGACGTCGGTGCGACCTATCCACGGCTCGGCGACTTCCGTCGTCTCACCGAGCGTCTCGACCCCGCGGGCAAGCTCCGTGGCCCCTTCCTGGAGCGCCTCCTCGACTGAGTTTTTGTAGGCCTGAACTGCAGGTTTGTTGCTCTAAACCGGTGCCTGCATACTCATGCAAGGCGCCGGCGCGCGCCGGGCTCCCGTGGTCCCTGCAGACCGTGGCCCGGTGCGGAACCGGTATGCAGATGTGATGGCTGATCGCCTGACGTCGCGCACACCGGTGAGTACTGTGCCTCTCACAGATCGAGCCACAACGGGAGAGACCATGCGCAAGCTCACCACCATCTCGGCCGCGACCGCCGCGGCCGCGCTCCTGCTCGCCGGGTGTACGACGGCGTCCGAGGAGCCCGGTTCGGGTTCGACCGGCAGCCCGTCCGACGGCAAGACCGCGGCCACGACCGAGGGCTTCGACGTCTCGGGCATCGAGGCCGACGAGGAGATCGCGGCGATGGTTCCGGCCGGCGTCGCCGAGGACGGCACGCTCACCGTGGGATCGAACCTGGAGTACGCCCCGGCCGAGTTCGTCGCGGCCGACGGCAAGACGCCGATCGGCTACGACATCGACATCATCGGTGCGGTCGCCAAGGTCATGGACCTCGAGGTCGACGTCGAGAACAGCTCCTTCGACGCGATCATCCCGGGCATCGGCTCGCGCTACGAGGTGGGCATCTCCTCGTTCACGATCAACCCCGAGCGCCTCGAGACCGTGAACATGGTCAGCTACTTCACGGCGGGCTCCCAGTTCGCGGTCGCGGCCGGCAACCCGGAGGACATCGACCCCGACGACCTGTGCGGCGTCACGGTGGGCGTCCAGACGGCCACGATCCAGCAGGAGGAGCTCGAGGCCGCCACGGCCGAGTGCACCGACGCCGGCGAGGAGCCGATCGAGGTGCTGCCGTTCGACTCGCAGGCCGACGTGACGACCAACCTCGCGGGTGGCCGCATCGACGCGATGTACGCCGACTCACCGGTCGTCGCGTACGCCGTCGAGCAGACGGACGGCACGCTCGAGTCGCTCGGCGAGATCCGCGACGCCGCGCCGTACGGCATCGTCGTCGCCAAGGAGGACACCGAGCTCGCCGAGGCCGTCCAGGCCGCGCTCCAGAAGCTCATGGACGACGGCACCATGGCCGAGATCACCGAGGCCTGGGGCAACAGCGAGGGTGCGCTGACGACCGCCGAGATCAACCCGAACGTCGGCTGATCCTGCGCCCATGAGTGCCCCTTCGCAGGACACGCACGACGTCGTGCCGAACCCCATCCATGCCCGGCCGGTCCCCCGGCCGGGCAGGTGGGTGTCGGCCGTGGTCCTCCTGGTGCTCGCCGCCATGGCGGTGAACGCACTGATCACCAACCCCCGGTTCCGCTGGGACCTGGTCTGGCTCTACCTGCGCGACGTCGTCGTGATCCGCGGCGTCATGTGGACGCTCGTCCTGACGTTCGGGTCGATGGTCATCGCGATCGCGCTCGCCGTCGCGCTCGCCGTCATGCGGCGCAGCGACAACCCCGTGATGCGGTCGTTCTCCTGGTTCTACATCTGGTTCTTCCGCGGCACGCCGATCTACACCCAGCTCGTGTTCTGGGGGCTCCTCTCGGTGCTCTACCCGCGGCTGTCGCTCGGCATCCCGTTCGGGCCGGAGTTCTTCACGTTCACGACCCGCGACGTCATCACGGCGTTCTGGGCGGCGCTCTTCGGCCTCGCGCTCAACGAGGCCGCATACCTCGCCGAGATCGTGCGGGCCGGGCTGACGTCGGTCGACACCGGGCAGACGGAGGCCGCGAAGGCGCTCGGGATGAAGGACCGCACGATCCTGCGCCGGGTCGTGCTGCCGCAGGCCATGCGCGTCATCGTCCCGCCCACGGGCAACGAGACGATCTCCATGCTCAAGACGACGTCGCTCGTCCTCGCGGTGCCCTTCACGCTCGACCTGACGTACGCGACGAACGCGATCGGCAACCGCACCTTCCAGCCGATCCCGCTGCTCATGATCGCGGCGCTGTGGTACCTGCTCATCACATCGATCCTGATGATCGGCCAGCACTTCCTCGAGCGCTACTACGGCCGCGGGTTCGGCACCACACCGTCCGGCGGGGGAGGCGGCCCCGGCGGGCGGTTCGGCAGGCGTCGCCGCAAGCCCAGCAAGCAAGACCTGATACGGGCGTCCGGGACGACCAGACAGGACCCCTTCCTGGAGGTGACGCCATGAGCGACGCGAGCGCGGCGAGTTCCGCAGGCGACGCGAGCGCCGCGACGGCCACGCGCGGCGAGGCCATGGTCGAGGTGCGCGAGGTGCACAAGGTCTTCGGCCAGGGCGAGGGTGCGACGCACGTGCTGCGCGGCGTCGACCTGACCGTGGGACGCGGCTCGGTCACCGTGGTGCTGGGGCCGTCCGGGTCGGGCAAGTCGACCCTGCTGCGCTGCATCAACGAGCTCGAGGACATCACCGGCGGCTCGATCCGCGTCGACGGTGAGCTCATGGGATACCGCCTGGACGACAAGGGCGTGCTGCACCGGCTGCACCCGAAGGTGGTCGCGCAGCAGCGGTCGCGCATCGGCATGGTGTTCCAGCGCTTCCACCTGTTCCCGCACATGACCGCGCTGGAGAACGTCATGGAGGCTCCCGTGCAGGTGCGCGGGATGTCCAAGGCCGTGGCCCGTCGACGTGCGCTCGAGCTGCTCGACCGCGTGGGGCTGTCGGACCGGGTCAACCGGTACCCCGCGCAGCTCTCCGGCGGTCAGCAGCAGCGCGTGGCCATCGCGCGGGCGCTCGCGATGGATCCCGAGCTCATGCTGTTCGACGAGCCGACGTCGGCCCTCGACCCCGAGCTGGTGGGTGAGGTCCTCGCGGTCATGAAGGACCTCGCGCGGTCAGGCATGACCATGATCGTCGTGACGCACGAGATCGGCTTCGCCCGCGAGGTGGCCGACCACGTCGTCTTCATCGACGAGGGCGTGATCGTCGAGGAGGGCACGCCCGCCGAGGTGATCGACGCTCCGCAAGAGGTCCGGACCCGCGACTTCCTCTCGCACGTCCTCTGACCCCTCCCCCCTGACCCCTGAGCGGGCCGACGGCTAGAGATGTTCACGAAAAGCCAGCCGGATTCGTGAACATCTCTAGCCGTCGGCGCGGCCGTCCACAGGGGTCCGTGGCGATGGCTCGGTATCTGGTCCCATGACCGCGTGCGTCCTGTGGATCCGTGGCCTACCCGTCTGCTCGACGTCGCGCGCCGGCAGGAAGGGCTCGTCGACGTCCGGCAGCTCGACGACGCCCAGGTCGCGCGCCAGCGCATGACGCGAGCCGTCCAGGCTGGCCGCGCAGTGCGTGCGGCGCGTGGCGTCTACGACCTCATCGCGACGCCGCCGTCCGAGCGCACGTCGGACCCTGACCGGGAGCGCGACGACGTCCACGACCATCGACGCCGGCGCTCGGCCTGGCTCGGCCTGCTCACCCATGGACCCGAGGCGGTCGGAGTGGGCCAGACGGCGCTCACCTTGCACGGCGTGCAGGGGCTGCCGCTGCGGCCGCGGGTCGAGGTCACGCGGGTCGACCGCCGGGAGCGGCGCAGCCGTGAGGGCGTCACCCTGCGCCGGTACGACGTCGTGCCACGGTTCGTCCCGGTCGCCAGCGGTCGCAGCATCGTGCCCGTCGACGTCGCACTCGCACAGGCGGTCCCGGAGCTCGGCCGGCGTCAGGCGATCGCGGTGCTCGACAGCACGCTCCATCAAGGTCTCCTCACGCGCGACGGGGTCCGGCACGCGCACGACCTGGCCCGCGGTCGCCGCGGCGTCGAGAGCACCCATGAGCTGTGGGAGCTCGCCGATGCCCGCCTGGCGTCACCGGCCGAGTCGTGGTCGAGGATCGACTGTGTCGACGCGGGGATCCCACCGGATGCGCTCCAGCTCGTCATCCACGACGCCCACGGGGCTTTCCTCGCCCGCGTCGACCTGGCCTGGTGGCTCGGCGGCGGGCGATGGCTCGTGGCGGAGATCGACGGAGTCAAAGCGCACGCGGGTGAGGCCGCGCTCGCTCACGACAGTCGGAGGCAGAACCCGATCGTCGCAGCCGGCAACGTCCTGCTCCGCTACTCAGGCGCTGACGCATGGGCAGGGGTTCCAGCACTCGCCATCAAGCCCGTGCTCACCGCCGCCGGGTGGCGTCCGGGTCAACGGGTTCCGTCTGGCCCGGTCCGTCTTGACGTCGCCACTGCTCAGCCCGCGACCCGTCCCCGCCGACGGCTAGAGATGTTCACGGAAAGGAGGCTGGTTTCGTGAACATCTCTAGCCGTCGAGGGAGGTTGGGCGGCAGGGGAGGCGGAGGGTGAAGGAGCAGCCGGAGACGCCGTCGGGAAGCTCGACGTTCGCCACGTCGACGGTGCCGCCGTGCGCCTCGGCGACACCGCGCACCACCGACAGCCCGATCCCCGCCCCGCCGGACGTCCCCGCCTCGCGCGCCGGCGTACGCGCCGGCAAGCCGCGCCAGCCGGCGTCGAACACACGGGGCAGGTCGTCGTCCGGGATGCCGCCACAGCCGTCCGTCACGTGGACGACGGCGTCCTGGGCGTCGACGGCGACGCGGATGGCCACCTCGCCACCCGCCGGCGTGTGCCGGATCCCGTTGACCAGGAGGTTGCCCAGCGCTCGTGCGACCTCGCGCGCGTCGACCTGAGCGACCACGGGATCGGCGACCTCGCCGGACAGCGTCACGCCGGCGGCGTCCGCGAGCGGCTTGGCCGCGACCAGTGCGTCGGACGCCAGGTCCCCCACCGCGACCGGCTCGCGGCGCAGCTCGAGAGCGTCCGACTGGAGCCGGGACAGGGCGAGCAGGTCGTCGACCATCTCGCTCATCCGCTGGTTCTCCGCCTGGATGCCCTTGACCGCGACGACCGGGTCCGCGACGCCGTCCTCGAGCGCCTCGGCGAGAGCGCGGACCGCGGCCAGCGGCGTCCGCAGGTCGTGGGACACCCAGGCGACGACCTCGCGCCGTCGTTGCTCGACCTCCTGGTCCCGTGCGTGTTCGGCGAGCGCGGCCGCGCGCTCGGCACCCAACCGCTGCGTCCGCACCGCGAGCACGAGCCCCACGGCCACCGCGACCGGCACGGCCGCGATGAGCAGCCACAGGACGGCGACGGCATCCCGGTCGTCGAGCACCATCGCCCGGCCGCTGGAGTACACCCCGGCGGCGACCGAGGCCACGACGACGAGCGGTCCGAGCGCGGCCGCGACGACCGGGCGCCGTCGGGCCACGGCGACGACGACGGCTGCCCCGGCCGCGCCCACCACGGCCGCGACGACCGCTGCGAAGGCGATCGCCTGGAGCACGAACCCGCTCACGTCCCGGCCTCCCCGGACCGGTCCGCGATCGCGTGCGCGGCGGACCACGGCATCCCGGGACGCCCGCCGGCGGCCGTCGCGTCCCAGCGGTAGCCGACGCCGAACACGGTCACGAGCCGCTCGGGCCGTGACGGGTCCGCCTCCACCTTCTCGCGCAGCCGGCGCACGTGGACCGTGACCGTGGACCTGTCGCCGAACTCCCAGCCCCACACCTCGCGCAGCAGCGTCTCGCGGTCGTGGACCTCACCGGGGTGGGCGAGGAACCAGCGCAGGAGCTCGAACTCGCGGGCGGTGAGGGCCAGGTCGCGGCCGTCGCGCCGCACGCGGTGTGCGCCCACGTCAAGCTCGAGGTCGCCGTCGCGCAGCCGTTCGGCCGGTCCCGGGTCGGCGGTGGCCTGTGCCGCGACGGGCTCGGGCGGCTGCCCCGCCGCGATGCCCGCCCGCCGTAGGACCGACCGCACGCGTAGCACCAGCTCCCTCGGGCTGAACGGCTTGGTCACATAGTCGTCGGCGCCGACCTCGAGGCCGAGGATGCGGTCCTCCTCCTCGCCGCGTGCGGTGAGCATGATGACCGGCAGGTGGGCATGGCCCGCGCGCAGCTGCCGGCACAGCTCGATGCCGTCGATCCCGGGCAGCATGACGTCGAGCACCACCGCGTCGGGAGGGCGCGCGGACGCGATCTCGAGCGCGGTCGTCCCGTCCACGACGTGCTCCGCGGTCAGCCCTGAGCGCTCCAGGTAGGCCACCACGACCTCGGCGACGGTCACGTCGTCATCGACCACCAGGACCCTGGTCACGCGGACAGGATAGATCGGCGGCCGCCCGCATCCCGGGCGACGCTAGGGTTCGTGCCGGGCCCGACCGGAGGAGCACCACCATGGAACCTTTGCCCCTCGTGCGACGTGTTCCGGTCGTGACAGCCCTGAGCTCCCCGGTGACGACGCCCACGACGGCGCTGCTCGAGGTGCCGCTCGACGAGCCCGTGGACGGTGACCCGCACGTCGTCGTGCAGATCACGCACACGGACCGCAACGCCGAGTTCGCCGCCTTCATGCTCGAGGCCGCGCGGCCGCTGCACCGCATGGCCTACCTGCTCTGTGGCGACCAGCACCGTGCCGAGGAGCTGACGCAGCACGCTCTCGAACGCACCTACCGCTCGTGGTCCAAGGCTCGGGAGGGGGACCCGCTGATCTACGCGCGCCGGGTCCTGGCGAACCTGCGGATCGACAGCTGGCGGCGTACGCGCCGCGAGGTGCTCACAGGTCCCGAGGACCTGCCGCACTCCGACGCGGCGGAGCGTGCGGCACTGGGCGACCGGCAGGCGAGGCACGTGGAGGAGCGCGACGCGGTCGTCCGCGCGCTGCTCCTGCTCCCGGTCAGGCAACGGCGGGTCGTGGTGCTGCGGCATCTGGTCGGCTTGTCCGAGGCCGAGGTGTCCGACGAGCTGAGCATCCCCGTCGGCACGGTGAAGTCCACCTCCTCTCGCGGGCTCGCCCGGCTGCGGACCATCCTCGACGCCGACGCCTCCGGGAGTGCCCGATGACCGATCCCCAGTCCGATCCCCTGTCCGATCCCCTGTCCGACGACGCGTTCGCCGCCCGTCTGCGGCAGGTCACCGCCGAGGTCCCGCCGTCGCGCCTGGACCTCGACGCCGTCCTC
>Ga0233385_1000466_pt1 | contig 20620 bp, 22 predicted proteins | sample ElkDunMinimDraft_16_FD_191543 | JGI IMG/M metagenome (GOLD analysis project Ga0233385, IMG submission 191543) | Fecal eukaryotic communites from dung pellets of Tule Elk in California, USA - Elk Dung G36 | ecosystem: Host-associated > Mammals > Digestive system > Large intestine > Fecal | place...
CGCGTGGCCGACGACGACGCGTCGTTCGTGTTCTACGGCGCGACGCTCGACGCGCTGGTCGGCGGTACGCCACCGCCCCCCATCACGGTGCACGCGGTCGACGATGGCATGGGTGCGGTGGAGGGTGTGGTCGAGGGTGCTGTCGACACCGGCGCGCTCGCGGAGCTGCCCCCGGACCTCGTCGCGTTCGCGCTGGCCGTCTCCCGCGAGCTGCTCGCGGGAGCGGGGGTCGACGCGCCCGAGGCCGTGGCGAACGACGTGGTCGGCGACGCACTCGTCGAGGCCCTCGCCGCGGCGCTCGCGGCGATCGACCGGTTCGTCCCGGGCCTGAGCAGTGCCGTCGTGCTGCTCGCCGTCCGCGACGTGCACGCCTACCTGCACGACGCGGCGGTCCGCGACGTGCTCGACGCCGGGCTGCTGGCGGCGCTCCCGACCGACGAGCCGGCCGTCGTCGTCGCCCACTCCCTGGGCACGGTCGTGGCGTACCGGGTGCTTCGCGGCCTGGGGGACGACGCGGGTGGCGCGCGGGACGTGCCCCTGTTCCTCGGCGTCGGCTCACCGCTCGCCATCCGCGCGATCCGGGACGTGCTGGCGGCCGAGGCCCCGCTGCGGGTGCCGGCACCGGTCGGCCGCTGGGTGGACGCCCGCGACCCGCGCGACCTGCTCGCGCTGCACGGTCTGAACCCGCAGGCCTTCCCGCTGGAGCCCGGGTCGCGGCCCGTCGAGCTTCTCGAGGTCGACAACCGGGCGCCCGGGCGGCATGCGGCCGCCGGCGTCCTCGAGAGCGGCGAGCCCGTCGGCTACCTGGCCGATCCGGGCGTGGCGGGACTCGTCGGCGACGCGGTGACGGCCCCGTAGTCAGAAGCTGTTGGGCGCCAGCACCGACTGCCAGTGCCACGGCTCGGGGTTGCGCCCGGCGGGCTCGGCAAACGGCGGGTGCACCCAGCCAAAGGCCTCGGCGTTCGCCTGGAGCCACTCGTGCTCGGTGCTGCCGAACCGCTCGACGCCTCCCCCGACGTCGACCGCGAGCCCGGTCCCGTGGTTCGAGCATCCCGGCGGTGCGGCCGTGTCGGAGCCCGGGTCGTGCAGCGCCTCCTGCTCGGCGTGCGTGCGGTACGACGAGGTGAGCTTCAGATGCCGCCCGAACCGGTCGCGGAACGCCGCGTCGAGATCGACGAGGCCGTCGAGCACGTCGACGCGGACCCGGTGACCCGGGCTCCAGGGGACCGCGGCGAGCGCAGCGTCGGGCAGGTGCCCGTTCTCCGGCGTCCACACCTGGTCGGGCGCCGAGCAGCGCGCGGCGCTCTCGGCGTCGTGCCAGCCCTCGGCCAGGGCCTCGGCCTCCGCGTCGGCCTCGGCGTCCTCACGCGCCTCGGACTCGGCGGCATCGCGGTCCCGCTCCGCCTGCCACGCGCGCACGGCCGTCCGGACGTCCTGAGTCGCCTCGACCAGCGTGTCCCTGGTGGCGGTGCGCCGCGCCGCGGCCTCCTGGAGCTCGTCGAGCGTGACGCCGTCCGCGCGCCGCTGGTCGGCGGCTGCGTCCAGCGCCCGGTGCAGCTTGCGCCGCACCGCGTCGTCGGCCACCTTGCCCTCGGACTCGCCGAGCGTCGTGGTGGCCTCGGCGATCGCGGCGGTGAGCTCGCGCCGGGCGGACCGGGCGGCGGCTCGGGCACGGTCGAGCGCACGGTCGAGAGCCTGCGCCTGCGCCTCTGCGCTCCGAGCCGTGGGCGACCCCGGCGCGACCACAGGCTGGGCGTGCGGCGCCGCTGCCGGCCGGGACGCGTGCTGCGCCACGAGCGCCGTCGCGATCCCGCCGAGTCCCAGCAGGATCGCGGCGGCGATCAGGACCAGCCGCAGGCGCGACCGCCGTCGGGCGTCGGCGACTGAGGGCATGCCTCATGGTCGCGTGCGGACCCGCCTCGTGCCACGTGGTGGCCGCCGAGGGCGGGCCGAGCTCACGACCCGGCGGACAGCACCTCGCGCAGCGCCGCCGCGAACTCGTCGGGCTTGCCGTGCTGCCCGTACTCGCCTCCGAGGAAGCCGCCGTGGTCGCCGGGGAACGTCGTCACCTTGGTCCCCATGAGGTCGGCAAGCGCGCGGGTCGTCCGGGCGACCTGGATCTCCCCCGACTCCTCGCCGACCCCGAGGACGATGCGGGTCGGTGCCGCCGCGAGCTTCTCGACGTCGGGCCGGTAGGCGTTGATGTGCAGCATGTTGACGCCGAGGAGCACGTCGTCGCGCGACCCGTCGTCCTCGGTTGGCAGGCCGAACATCGCGGGGTCGGGCGCGGGCCGGCTCAGGTACTCCTCGGTCACGGGGCCCTGGTGCATGACGAACGCGATGAACTTGGCCATCCCGGCGCCGTGGCCGTCGCGCATGTAGGTCTCGTAGATGTCGCGGTTGATCGCCTCGAGCACGGGGGCGTCCGGCAGGACGGTGTACAGCGGCGGCTCGTGCGCCACGAGCGTGCGCAGGTCGTCCGGGTAGGCCTCGGCCCACGCCAGGCCGACGTTCGCTCCACCGCTCGTGCCGAACGCGTCGACCGGGCCACGCCCCACCGCCTCGACGACCCGGTGCAGGTCGTCGGCCTGCACGTGGACGGTGACGTCCGCGTCATCGGTCCGCGTGCTGCGCTCGGCGCCGCGCTGGTCGTAGGTGATGACCGTGCGGTCAGGGAAGTGGCTCGCCAGGGTGACGAACCCGGCCGCTCCCATCGGCGCCCCGTAGAGGAACAGCGGTGGCTCGGGGCTCGGGCTCTCGGGTTCGCGGACGTCGTAGGTGATGACGGCGCCGGGCACCTCGAGGGTGTGCGTCGTTGGCTCGGTCATGGGAGCTCTCCTGGTTCGAGATCGTCGTCGAGATCGTGATCGTGGTCGTTGCTGGTGTGACCCGGCGTCCGGGCCGAACTCATCGGCTCCCGGCGAGAACCTCGCGGAGCGAACGTGCGAACGCCGCCGGGTCGTTGCAGGGAAAGAACCGGCTGCTCACGAAGCCGCTGTGGTCGCCGGGAAACACGACGGGGTCGACGCCGAGAGCGTCGGCGAGCGCCAGGCCTCCGCGCCGGGCGAGCGTCCCGTCGCCACGCTCCCCCACGGCGGGCACGATGCGGACCGCCGAGGCGCGCAGCGCGTCGAGGTCGGGGGTGAACTGCGGCATCGTGGCGAGGTTCTTGCCGAGCAGCAGGTCGTCCCGCCGCCCGTCGTCGCGCGTCGGCAGCCCGAACAAGCCCGGGTCGGGAGCCGGGCGCTCGAGGTAGTCGTCGGGCAGCCGGGTCGGGTACATGACGAGCTGGATGAACTTGGCCATCGCCGGGCCGAACCCGTCGCGGCGGTAGGTCTCGACGATGTCGTCCTGCACGCGGCGCGCGATGTCCCGGTCGGGCAGCAGCGCCGTCAGCGGCGGCTCGTGCGCCACGAGCGTGCGGACGTCGTCCGGGTGCGTGCCGACCCAGGCGAGCGCGTTGACCGCGCCGCCGCTCGACCCGAACGCGTCCACGGGGCCGAGGCCCACCGCTGCGACCACGCGGTGGTAGTCGTCGGCGTGGATCGGGGTCGTGACGCGCGCACCCGCCGCGAGCCTGCTCCGCTCGGCACCGCGGGGGTCGTAGGTGATGACCGTGCGGTCGTCGAGATGGTCGGCGAGCTGGGCGAAGTCGGCCGCGGCCATCGGCGAGCCGAAGATGAAGAGCGGCGGGTGGTCCGCCGGCCGTGACGGTTCCCGGACGTCGTAGGTCAGGACGGCGCCCGGGACCTCCAAGGCGTAGCTCTTCGGCTCCGTCACGGCGGCCTCCTTCACCTGGCGTGTGTTCGGATGACCTGCGACGACGACGGTATTCATCGGTTGTACTCATCGGTCGTGCCGTCGGTTCAGGGCGACGTTCGATAACGCGAGAACGTGATCCCGCCGCCCAGTCGCTTGGCGTCCACCAGATCGAGGCGCGGTACCTCGTACCCCTCGGGGAAGAGACGCCGGCCGCGACCCTGGACGACGGGGTAGGTGATCAGCCGGTACTCGTCCACGAGACCGGCGCCGATGAGGGCGTGGCACAGCCGGATGCTGCCGGTCACGACGATGTCCTTGCCCTCCGCCTCCTTGAGCGCACGGACGTCGTCGATGCCGGTGAGCACGGTGGTGTGCGCCCACTGCGGCTCGGTGAGCGTCCGGGAGACGACGTACTTGTCCACCTGGTTCAGGTAGGCGCCGATCCCCGTGGCGTCGTCCCGCAGGTCGCGCCAGTAGCCGCGGAGGTCCTCGAACGTCCGCCTGCCCACCAGGAACGCGTCCGACGCGCTGTCCTGACGGCGGAGCTCCTCCAGCAGGTCGGACCCGTCGCCGTCGGCCTGGCCCTGCGGATGGAACCAGTCCCCGATCATCTCGACGGCGCCGTCGACGGTGATGTTCTGCGTGATGGCGAGAGTCCTCATGCTGCTCAGACGTCGCGCCGGCGTCCTATTCATCGCAGACGCGCGGCCGTCGTCGGGCGGTGTCGTCGCGCGAGGCTGCCCCCGGACGGCGGCCGTCCACACGGCGGCGGGCACGCACGACCGTGCGCCCCACGTCGATGCAGCCTCGACTCCTTGACGTCACCGACCTGGACGTCACCGGACCCCGAGGAACGACCATGTCTGCCGAACCGCCCGCCCCGGTCTCCCGCCGCGACGCCCGCCGCTTCCGCTCACCCGAGCTCGTCGACCTGGCCACGGCCTGGTCACAGGAGAGAGCCCGCGCCACGGCGCCAGGGGCGCGTCACGACTCAGGGTGCAGCGGCCGCCACGGCTGGATGCTGGACATCGGTCTCGACACGGTGCTCGAGCCCGTCCTGGGCCAGCACGGGTTCGAGACACCGGGCTTCTACCGGTTCTCGACACTGGACGCCGCCACCGCGCGCCTGCTCCTCGGGCGGCTCGCGCCGGCCTATCTGGTCACGGAACGGCAGAACGACAGCCCGGCCGTCGGAGCGTTCCTCGATGCCGTCGCCGCCTACCCCGACCGTCTCCGAGCGCACGGCTACGTGGTCGGTCCCGAGCGGTGCGACGAGCGCATCACGGTCGAGGGCGTGCTGGTGCGCATGGACCAGGAGGTCGACGTCGACCCGGGCTGCCGGCCGGGATGCCGGTGTCCCGACGTCGTCCGCTACGTCGAGGACGAGCTGGGTCTCGCGCTGCCCGTGCCACCACACGAGGTGCGCCGGTGGCGAGGCTTCGACCTCGCCGGCGGCCCGGAGCGGGGGCAGCCCTGGTACCGGCTCTGGTGGGACTGACGGTACCTGTGGACAACTCGCGGGACGGTGCGTCCGGCGCGGCTACGGTCGGCGGCGCGTGCGATCCGACCGACGGCAGGAAGTCCCATGGCTCAGCTCGACCTCGACACCGCGACCCTCGTGGCCGCCGGCGCGGACGCACGTGCCGCGGCCGAGGCTCTCGGCTGGCACGACCTTCCCCGCTCCGCGGCGCTCACGGGCGACCCGACGCTCGCCGACGCGCTCGAGCACCAGGCGCGTGCATGGACGCTGACGCACCGGGCTCTCGAGGCGGAGCTCGCCGCGCTCGCCCACGCGCTGCGGCAGGCTGCCGAGGTGTTCGACCATGCGGAGCTGCGCTCCGCCGACCACGTTGCCGCGTTGGTCGCCGGGGCACCGGTCCGGCCGCACGGCACGGCTCGCGGCACCGGGCCCCTGACCGGCGCGGCCCGCTGATGCTCGACGTCGAGTACGAGCCGTTGACCGGAAGCCCCGACGCCCTCGCCGGGCACGCGGGCGCCGCGACGCGGACCGCCGAGCGGCTCGACGACGCGCGGGGACGCCTGGTGGGGATCGTCCGTGCGCTCGACGGTCAGCACAGTCAGGCGGTGGCCGATGCCCGTGCCCGGGTCGGCGACGTCGCGGAACGCCTGTCGCTGTGTGCGGGCGTGCTCCGAGCCACGGCCTCGACCCTGCATCGGCACGCCGACAGGCTGGGCACGGAGCAGGTCGCGGCCGCTCTCGCGATCGCACGCCGCGATGACGCCCTGCGGCGCGAGCAGCACTGGCGTGAGGAGGCGGACCGGATCCGGCTCGAGACGCTCCCCGCCCTCGTGCCCACCCCCGCCGAGTCCGCCCAGCAGCACCTGGCCGAGGTCCGCGTGACCGAGGCGCGGGACGCGGCACACGCGGCGGAGGCCGAGTGGCGCAGGGCGCGCGACGCCAAGAGGACCGCGTCGCTGGACGCGGCGCGGTCGATCGAGGCGCTCGCCGACGCTCGGGCGATGGGCAGGTTCGTGGGTTCGGGCGAGAGCGTGGCCGCGTTCCAGCGCGGATGGGCGCGCGGGTCGGCCGCAGCGGGCGTCGTCGACGCGATGCGTGCGGGCGACTCGTCGAGCGCGTCGGGTCGTAGCCGGCTCCGCCGGGCCTTCGCCGCCGGGGACGCGGTGTTCTGGAGCGCCTTCTGGGCCGCCACGACGCCGCAGGAGCTCTACCAGGCTCTGGGCCTCGACCCGCTCGACGAGGAGCTCGCCCGCGTGATCGGCACGGGCGTCGTGCGGTGGTCGACGTCCGCGACACCGGGCGAGCTCGCGGCTTTCGGCCGCAGCGTCGTCGACGGCCTGATGCCGACGGGCATCGGCCTCTCCGAGCAGTCGGCCGTGGCCGCCGTGCTGCTCTCCGCGGCGCTTCCCGGGCAGGTGCACGCGGCGGCGGCCGAGGCGCTCGAGCGCCGGCGCGAGTCCGGGTGGAACGCCGACGCCGAGCTCGCCTGGACCGCACCGGTCACCATCGCCGTGGCCAACGGCCTCCTCGCGCACCCGCAGGCCGCGCTCGACCACCTGGCGCCCGCCGACGACGAGCTGCTCGCCCGTCGCGCTCGGCTGTGGTTCGGCCTCGCCCCGCCGGACGGGTGGCCCGACGCAGGAGAGGCGGTCACGGGGGCGCTCGCCGCCGCGGTCCTCTTCGGATCCCGGTCTCCCGCTCGCGGGGATCAGACGCGGTCGGCGCTCCTCGTCGCCCACGCCACGCAGCACCTGCCGGGCGGCCTGCTGGCGGCACCCGGGACGTCGGACCTCGCGAGCGCCCGGGTCGCCCGCGCCTACGAGCCCTACGTACCCGTCTTCGGTGAAGCCGTGGTCGACGCCGACGGCGAGCGGGCCGAACCGGGCACGCGCGAGACGGAACGGCGTCCCGGCGGGCCCTCGGCGTCGCAGCGCGCCGTCGTCCAGCCGGACCTCGACGCCTTCGCCCTGGTCGACGTCATCAGCGCGACCTCGACGTCCGAGGCGGCAGCCGGCGTGTGGCTCGGTGTCGGCGACCGCTACCACGACGCGATGCTCGCCGCCGGGTTCGGTGGCGCGTCCGGTGGCGAGTCCGGTGGCCACGAACCTCTCGACCGCGACCTCCAGGACCTCCTCGCCCAGGAGGCGCTGCGAGACGTCGGCGCGATCGCCGGTGCGCTCCAGGCCGACACGATGCAGGTGGCCAGGGAGCGTCAGGGAACGCTCGACGGCGCCGTCGAGGGCGCCTCGTTCCTCGCGGGCGCGGTCACGGTCCACGCGGCCCCGGCCGTGTCGATCGGGGTCACGGCGGCCACGGGGCTCGTGCCGCACCTGACGCCGGACCACGTCGCTCCCGTCAAGGAGACCGTCCTGCTGAACGAGCAGTCGCTGCGCCGGCGGTACGCGGAGGCCGCGTACTCGGCCGCGATCGCGGCGGAGGTCGAGGGCGGCATGCCCGCGGCCCGGGCGGCCGAGCGGCGCGCCGCGCTCGATCCGGACTCCGCAGCGACCCGCGGGGCGTTCCGGCAGACCTACGACCTCACGGCCGACCTCCGGCGACAGCTCGGCGACAACCGGTGATCCCGTGGCACCACGCCCGGGTGCGTCAGTCCTGCTCCAGCTCCCGCAGCCGGCTCGCGGCACCCTCGCGGCGCCGCTCGGCGTCGGCGAGCGTCCGAGCGGCGCGCTGCTGCAGCTTGGAGGCGGTCTTGAGGTCGGCCGCGAGGCGGCTTGCGGCGGCGTCGAGCTCCGCGAGCCGTTCGCGCAGCCGCTCGCGCTCCTCGATCGCCGCGCGCGAGGTCTCCTCGATCCGCTCCAGCTCCGCGCCCGCATGGTCGTGCTGCTCGCGCGCAGCCGTGACGTCCTCGTCGGCGTCCTCGAGCTCGGCGCGCGCCTCCTCGAGCGCACGCTCGGCCGCCTCCCGGGCCTTGTCGGCCTTCGAGGCCGCGGAGCGCTGGGCACCGCGGCGACCCTTGTCGGGCAGGTCGGGCACGGCACGCAGGTGGCGGCGCGGCGACCCGTCCTCGGGCAAGGGCTCGAAGCCGAGCGCGTCGGGAGCCGCGACAGCCGTGGCGACGTCGACCGGTCCCAGCCCGGTCGCGGTGAGCGGTCCCACGAGCAGACCGCTGCGGACGGCGCGCGCGGCGTCGGGGTCGATCATCGCGGCGGTCAGGGTGGCCTCGACCTGCTCGGCGACGACGTCGGTCACCCGGATGCCTCGCTGGTCGGCGAGCTCACGCGCGCGCCGGGTGACCGCCGCCGTGAGCTGACGACGCTGACGGGTGAGATCGCGCAGCTGCGGCCCGTCCATGCCCTCCTGCGCCTCCCGGAACACCGCGCCCAGCGCGATGACCTGCTCCACCTGCTCGGTCTCCTCGCGCACCAGCAGGTCCACGACCCAGGCAGCCGTGGCCGGCTTGCGCAGCGCCTTGACGAGGGGAGCGAGCTCGGTGCCGGCGAGCTCCTTGACGCGCGCGTCCCGTGCGGCCGTGAACTCGCCCGGCTCCAGGCCGTAGAGCTCCTCGGCGATCTCCAGCAGCGTGGCCACCCGTCGAGCCTAGAGGCGGGCGCCGGGCGAAGCCTCACGGGCGGAAAAACACTGGCGCACCAGTACGTAGAATCGATTCGACACGTTCGGCCCGCGACGGCTGACCGCTCCCGAACCCCCGATCACGCGCCGCACCCCGGAGGAACCCATGACCGCACCGAGCTCGACGGCGGCGCACCGCACCGTCATCGACGAACGGCGGGCCACGATCATCCTCGTCGCGATGGCGTTGTCGACCTTCCTCTTCGTCACGGTCGAGTCGTTGCCGTCCGGCCTCCTGACGCTGATGGCGCCCGACCTCGGTCGCTCCACGTCCGAGATCGGGCTCCTCGTGACCGGGTACGCGCTGGTCGTGCTCGTGGCCTCGGTGCCGCTCGCGCACTGGACGCGCCGGGTGCCGCGGCGATGGGTGCTGGCCGGGTGCGCCGCGCTCGCCGCCGTCTCGACGCTCTGGGCGGCCCTCGCGCCGTCGTACGAGCAGGTGTTCACCGCGCGTCTCGTCACGGCAGCCGCCCAGGCGCTGTTCTGGGTCGCCGTCGTCCCGGCCACGACGGGCCTGTTCCGGCCGCTCGTGCGCGGCAAGGTGATGGCCAGGCTCGCCCTCGGGAACTCGCTCGCACCGGTGCTGGGCGTCCCGGCGGGCACGTGGCTCGGGGAGCTGACGTCGTGGCGCTGGACGTTCGCGGCCGTCGCCGGCCTGTCGCTCGTGGTGACGTTCATCGTCCTCGCGCTCTTCCCCACCATCCCGCCCGCGGCGGGCGGGGCCAGCAACGCGCCGCACCCCAACGCCCGCCGGTTCGGCTTCCAGATGGTGACGACGGTGCTGGTCGTGACCAGCGCCTTCGGGATCATCACGTTCGTCACGCAGTTCCTGATCGACGTCGCCGGCTTCCAGCAGTCCGACATCCCGAGGCTGCTCCTCATGCAGGGTGCCGCCGGTGTGGTCGGGGCGCTCATCGTCGGGCGGTTCATCGACCGGCGACCGGTGGCGGTCCTCTTCGCCGCGTTCGGGGTGCTCGTCGTCGCGCTGCTCTCCATGTGGGCCTTCGGCGAGCAGCCCGTGGCCGCCGTCGCGTCGCTCGCGCTGTTCGGGTTCGCGTTCTCGACGGTGCCACCCGTGCTGTCGCACCGGGTCATGCTCGTCGCGCCGCGGTCCACGAACATGGGCATGGCGGTGTCGTCGTCCCTCTTCAACCTGGGCATCGCGGCCGGGTCAGGGCTCGGTGCGGTGCTCGTCGCCGTCGTCGGCGTGCGGTCCGTGCCGCTCGTGAGCGCCGCCGTCGTGGTGCTCGCACTGCTCGTCGCGCTCGCCGAGGAGCGGTTCAGCCCGCCTCTGCCAGGATCGCACTGACCCGAGCCGCCAGGCCGAAAGGAGCGCACCGCCGCCATGGTCCGCGACACCGACCGCTGCCCGTGCCTCTCGGGAGACGTCTTTGGTGCGTGCTGCGCACCGCTGCACCGCGGTGAGCGCGCGGCCGCGACCGCCGAGGCCCTCATGCGATCCCGCTACAGCGCGTTCGCGGTCGGCGACGCGGGCTATCTGCTCGCCAGCTGGCACCCGAGCACGCGGCCCGACGGGCTCGACCTCGACCCGCACCAGCAGTGGCGCCGGCTCGACGTCCTCGCGACGCGGGCCGGCGGCCCGTTCGACGACAGCGGAGAGGTGGAGTTCGCGGCGTACTTCCGCGACCCGACGACGGGCGAGCGCGGACGTCTGCACGAGGTGAGCCGGTTCGTGCGCGAGGGCGGGCGCTGGTTCTACGTCGACGGCGACGTGGAGGCCTGACTGGACGCCGGTGCGCTGCGTCAGCCGTCCGCGACGGCGTCGCGCGCCGATGCCCTGCGGGACGCGCCCACGCTCGCCGCGATCACGCAGGCCATCGCCACGAGCTGGAGCGGGGAGAGCCATTCCTGCAGCAGGAGGGCGGCCACGAGCGCCGCGACGGCGGGCTCGAGGCTCATGAGGATGCCGAACACCCGGGGCGGCATGGTCCGCAGGGCGATCATCTCGAGGCTGTACGGGATGACCGAGCTGAGGAGCCCGACGAGAGCCCCCAGGAGCAGCAGCCGAGGCTCGAGGAGCGCCGTGCCCGCCGTGGTCACGGCGAACGGTGCGACGGCCAGAGCCGCGATGGTGCTCGCGACGGCGAGCCCGTCGACACCCTCCCAGCGCCGTCCGGTCGCCGCCGTCAGGAGGATGTACAGGGCCCAGCACGTGCCGGCGAGCAGCGCCAGCCCGAACCCGAGCAGGTCGATCTCCGCCGGGCCGGCTCCGAACAGGACGATCCCCACCGCCGCGAGGCCGACCCACACGAGGTCCCGCGGGCGGCGGCTGCCCAGGGCCGCCACGCTCAGCGGGCCGATGAACTCGATCGTCACGGCGACGCCCAGCGGGATGCGGGCGAACGACTCGTAGAACGCCCAGTTCATCGCGCCGAGCACCAGACCGAGGGCGATGACCGGACGCCAGTCGGCGGCGGTCCTGCCGGTCAGGCGCGGGCGGGCCACGGCCAGGAGGATCAGCGCACTGGTGCCGAGCCGCAGCAGCACCATCCCGACGGGCGGGATCTCGACGAACAGTCCCTTGGAGACCGCAGCACCGAACTGCACCGACAGGATGCCGATGAGGACGAGCCATACCGGGGACACACGGGCGGGCACCGGTTCACAGTAAGTGCGGCGTCCACCTCTTTCTCGCCCGCCCATTTCTCTCGCGCGCGCAGCACGGCAGGGCGCCGCGGGCGCGGGTCGTCAGGCCGCGAGCAGGCTCACGCCGTCCGCGCCCGGGTGTCCGTCGGGCCGAGCCCCCACCGGATCGCGCGCACGGCGGCGGCACCCGCCGGGCCCCCGAGGCGGCTGTCGAACCAGGAGTCGACGCGCAGCTCGTCGCGCGCCCACCCCGGGAGCAGGCTGACCGCCCCGGCCGCGAGCAGGCGGTACGGCAGGCGCGCGGGCAAGGGCAGCGGCGGCTCGCGCAGCAGGAAGTGGGCGGTGTCGAGCGCCTGGTCACCGGCCTCGAGCTCGGGCCGGTAGCTCTCCAGGCAGTCGGCCAGCTCGGACACCGTCTCGGGCACGACCTGTGCGCCGAGCGCACGGGCGACCCGCGCGGACTGCGCGACGTACTCGTCCGCCTCGGCCGCCGTGAGACGGCGCTGGCCGAAGCGCTGGTGGGCGGCGAGGAACGAGTCGGCCTCGGCCACGTGCACCCACGTCAGCAGGTGCGGGTCGCTCGCACGGTACGGGCGTCCGTCCGGCGCCTTGCCGCGTACCCGGTCGTGAACCGCACGGATGCGGTCGATCATGAGCTGGGCGTCGTCCGCGGTCGCGAACGTCGTCGTCGCGAGGAACGTCGACGTGCGGGCCAGGCGCCCCCAGGGGTCGCCGCGGTAGCCCGAGTGCCCGGCGACGCCCGCCATCGCGAGCGGGTGCAGGGACTGGACCAGCAGGGCACGCAGTCCGCCGACGAACATCGCCGCGTCGGCGTGGACGCGCCGGATCGCGGCGTCAGGGCCGAACCAGCGCGGGCCCGGCGTCAGGTGGATGCGGTCGCGGGTCTCGTGGCCGTCCGGTCCCGCGACCTGAAGGAACACGGCGTCCCCCACCCGAGCGCGGATGCGCTCGACCGGGCTCGTGACCATCGTCATGAAGCCAGTATCACGTGCGTACGGGCGTCACCGGGCATCGCGGCCGAGCAGGCGCAGCGCGTCCTTCCAGTCGTCGCCGCCCGACTCGGGCAACGGCGCTGCGAAGACCCCCGGGGTACCGCCCCGGGCCGCGATCGAGCGGGCGAACCCGAGGACGTCCGCCACCACGGGCTCCGCCGGGCGGAAGTCATCGCCCAGCGACGTGGCGAGGTCCCAGGCGTGCACCGCCGCGTCCAGGATCTGCATCCTCATCGCGTTCGCGGCCGTCACCTCGACGTCGAACTCCGCGAGGTAGACCTTCGCCTCCGGGTCGGCGGCGTCGAAGGCGGCCCGGAGCCGCTCGGCGGAGCCGTCCCAGAGCGTGACGGCGTTCGCGGACGTCACCAGCGGCCCGGCGTACGCGTCCGCGGGTGCCGAACCGGTACCGACTGCCGCAGCGAAGCCGTCGTTCTGGCCCACCATGTGCGACAGCAGGGCGGCGACGTCCCAGCCGTCGCAGGGCGTGGGCAGCTCCAACCCGCGGACCGCCTGCTCGACCAGACGATGCGTGTCGTCCAGGAGGTTCCGGTGGCTGTCCTTCTGCTCCTCAAAGGTCATCATGGGTTGACGATACACAGCGGTAGACGATCTACGCTAGGGCTACGATTTCCGCGTGGATCGACCCGAGCTCGGCATCCTGCTGCATCGACTCATGCGCGTGGTCCTCGCGCGCGAGCAGGCGATCCTGGACGAGTCGGACCTCGGTATGTGGGACTACGCCGTCCTCGCGGCCCTCGGCGGCGGCGAGGCACCCAGCCAGGCGCAGCTGTCCGCGGCGACCGGCCGCGACAAGACGCGCCTGATCGGCAACCTGGACCGGCTGGAGACGATGGGACTCGTCCGGCGCGAGCCGGACAGGGCCGACCGGCGCCACCGCATCGTCTCGCTCACCCCCCGCGGCACGGAGGTGCTGACGCGGTGCCGCGAGTCGATCCGGTCGATGGAGGAGGACCTGCTCGCCGGCCTGCCAGGTGACGTCCGGCGTGGTTTCGAGCGCGCCCTGGTCGAGCTGGCGCCGGAGGCCGGGCCGGACCAGGGCTCCTGAGCGCTCGAGCCCTCGCAGCGCAGCGCCTCACCAGCGCTGCCGCCGCTTCCGCCGAATCCCAGGGTGAGCGCTTGAAGAACACGCCATTCTGGAAGTCGATCATGACCGCGACGCTGCCACGCGGCCAGGCTCCGCGCTCAGCGGTCAGAACGCACGGCCCGCACGGGAGAGGTGAAAAGTTGTGGTGACCGGTGACCGCGCGGGTAGAAGCCTTGCGGACAGGTCGGCCACCTGGTGAGCTCCGCACGTGGAGTCGGAGATCGAGGCAGCGCTGCGGAAGCGAATCATGGATTGGGTCGGCGACCGTGCCGAGGCCAATGGGGGCTTTCTCCACCGCGAGGAGCTGCTCGACTTCCACATCGATGGCCAGAAGTTGCCCGTGATCGACTACTCGCGTGGTATCCGAAATCCCAGCACGTTCAGCTCGACGCTCTCGATCGTCAGTACCGCCGACGGTCCATACGACGACACGGAGTCCGACGACGGCCTACTCCACTACGCGTACCGCAAGGGCGACCCATGGTCAGGCGACAACATAAAGCTGCGACACGCCATGACCACGGGTATGCCGCTCATCCTGTTTCGCAAGGAGATCGCGAACATCTATACACCGGTGTTCCCGGTGTATGTAGTCGACGACGAACCGGAGCGCCGCCAGTTCCTCATCGCCCTCGACGAGGCGTTCCGCTTCATCCATGAACCCGGCCACCTCACCGAGCCGCAGCGCGAGTATGCGGTCCGGCTCGCCAAGCAGCGCCTGCACCAGCCGGCGTTTCGTACGCGCGTGCTCGTCGCCTACGAGACGCGATGTGCGATCTGCGAGCTCAAGCACGGCGCACTTCTCGACGCCGCTCACATTGTGCCGGACGGCCACCGGCTCGGCGCACCGACGGTGAACAACGGCCTCTCGCTCTGCAAGATCCATCACGCCGCCTACGACCAGAACATGCTCGGCGTCACTCCGGACTTCGAGGTGCGGATCGCCCTCGACCTCCTGGAAGAGATCGACGGCCCGATGCTCAAGCACGGGCTCCAGGAGATGCACGGTCGGACGCTTGCCTTGCCGCGACGGCGGTTGGACCACCCAGATCGCGAGCATCTGGCGTGGCGTTACGAGCGGTTCACGACGCAGGGACAATAGCCGTCCATCGGCGTCTCGCTGTCACAGCTCGTGAGAAACCGGAGTAACCATGCCGCGGGTTCGACGTCTCGACGTGTTCGTGCCCGACCACGATGCACCCCGGTATCGTTTCGCCGCGGCCATGGCCCAGCTGTCAACCGCCTACGGGCAGGCGCTCCTCGACCTGGAGCTCACGGGACCATGCTCCAGCATCATGATCGTCGCCCACCGGCAGACCGTGGTGCGGATGGTGTACTCGTCCTCGTCCACTGTGACCGCCCAGAAGACTCCGAGATGATCGCGGTTCGGCTCCCCGACGACGTCGCGGCTGCTTCTACGACTGATGTCGCACACCTCGCCGCCGACGTGCTCGACGGCGGCCTCACCCGACTTGCCGTCGCTCGCGGGTGGGACGGCGTCACAGGCCGACTGGCACAGGCCCGGGCAGAGGATCTCGATGGGACGCCGTCGCACCGATGGGCCGTCACCACACAGGGCCGGGGCGTGACGGCTCCCGAGCAGCCGCACGCGCTCTCGGTTGTCGGGGGCGGCCCCACGAACGGTGTCTCGCCTGACTACTCGCACGAGCTCGACCGTCTCCTCGATCGGCTCGGCGACGCCGCGATGGTCGACTGGTGGCGCCAGTCACCGGTCAAGCTTGGCGAGGTCTACTACTGGTTCGACGCCAAGCGCCCAGGCGTGCGCGTGACCGTCACCAGGCGGGTGAACGCAGCGATCCTGCGTCCTGTCGAGACGATCCGTCTGGCGGATCCAGTCGCCCTCGCGCGGGCAGATATCAGCGCGCTGCTCGCGCGTCTCGCGACGAGGCTCGACCTTCCCACGGCACCTCTGCTCACCGAAATTGCTGCGGCTGCACGGGACTGAGCACTTGGTTCGACCAGCGGGCGTCGCCACCCCGACCCTCACCAGCGCTGCCGCGCCTCCTCGGCCCACCCCACCAGCCCGTCGAGCGGCACCCACGCTCCGTCGTCGGCCTGCGCGCGGCCGCTGAACTCGCCGAAGCACTGGTGGGTCTCGCTGCCCACGACGCCGAGCTCGGTGCGCGCGACGCGCTCGTGGAACGGGTGGAACGTCGCCTCGACCCGCTGCCCGGAGATGCGCCACGGCGCGAGCCAGTCACCACGGTCGTACTCCCACCGAAGGTCCCCGCCGATCTTGTGGATGCGCCCGTCGAGCAGCAGGGCGTTCTCCGTCATCCGGGTCCCGTCGGTCCACGTGCCGCCGAGCTGGATCCCCCGGCCGTGACCGGACCCGGCGGCCCAGTTCCAGGTCATCCGGTAGGGCCAGCGCCCGCGGCCGTGGTCGAGCACCGCGAACGATTCGGAGTCGTCGACCGCGTGCACGACGGCGTCGGCCCCGTCGCCGAGCCGCAGCTCGCCCGAGACCGGACGGGCGAGGTCCTTGACCGTGTACTGGAACAGCCGGTCGCTCCACGGCACGACGACGCCGAGCGACTCGTGCCCGTCGGGGACCCGCATCGTCAGGTCGAGGTCCACCCCGCGGGCGGTGGCTCGCAGTCGCGTCGCCGCGACGCCGTCGTCCGACAGGTTGTCGATGCGCACCGTGAGCGCGGACGACCTCGCCGCCGCCGCGCCCGACCCCGACCGCTCGGGAAGGGACACGCCCCGTGCCAGGGGCACGACCGCGTCGCGCACCGTCTCCGCGCCGGTCGCACGGTCCAGCACGTACAGCCCGTGCACGCCCGCATAGTCGATCGACGAGACCGTGACCCCGACGACGTGCGCCGGCGTGACGATCCCCCAGTACTCCCACCGCTTCGTCCGGCCCCAGCCGCGGAGGTTCGCGCGGTGCACGGGGACGCGTGTCCAGCCCGCGGCGTCGGGGTTGAGCCGACCGTCCGGCAGGCACAGGTCGACGGGTTCGGTGATCTCGCGCTCGTGCGTGAGCGGGACGGACGACGACGGCACGCCCGCACCCTACGCGGTGCGCGTCAGCCGTCGGCGAACCCGGAAATTGAGCGAGGGCGGCTCAAGTTGTACCGGTCAGCTTCACCACCAAGGAGGAACACCATGACCACCACCCTGACCCGTACCCCGCTCGCCGACGCCTGGCTCCGCGAGCTGTGGAGCCCGCGACTCGTGACCGAGGGCCCGACGCCCGCGGCCGACGTCTACCGCGACGGCGAGGACCTCGTCGCCCGCCTCGACCTGCCGGGTGTCGACCCGGCCGACGACGTCACCGTCGAGGTCGAGGGCCGCAAGCTCGTCGTGCGCGGCGAGCGCAAGGACCAGCGTTCGGAGGAGTCCGAGGGCCGCCGCATCTCGGAGGTCCGCTTCGGCTCCTTCCGCCGTGTCGTCACCCTGCCGAAGGCCGTCGAGCCCGACGCCGTCCGCGCGTCCTACGACGCGGGCGTGCTGACCGTGACGGTCGCCGGCGTGTTCGCCGGCACGACGCCGCAGCGCATCGAGGTCACGACCGCCGCCTGATCATCAGGCGCACACCGCGACGACGCCCGGTCACCCAGGTGGCCGGGCGTCGCCGTGTCCGGCGGAATGCGATTGACTTCCCGGCACGCCCCGCACATCGTGTCGGTCGTGACCGACTCTGCCGCGCTGCTCGCGGCGTACGACGACCAGCTCCGCACCGACGCGGAGACACCCGGAGCGCTCGAGGTCGTGATCCACGGCCCGCTGCGCCTCGCGATCTTTCCGCGCGGACGCGGATTCGTCTCCTACCGTGATCTGCGCGGCTCCGACGGCTCGCCGGCCGACGCCGGGAGCGTCCGTGCGCTCGTCGCCGCCGCGGCGGACCACTTCCGCCGCCAGGAGGACGTCGTCGAGGTCGAGTGGAAGACGCGCGGCCACGACCACGCGCCCGGGCTCCACGAGTCGCTGCTCGAGCACGGGTTCGAGCCGGAGGAGCCCGAGTCGATCATGGTGGGCCTGGCCGCGAGCCTCGACGTCGACGTCGCGCTGCCCGACGGCGTCACACTGCGCCGCGTCACGTCCGAGCCCGACGTACGGGCGATGAGTGCCGCGGCGGACGAGGCCTTCGGGGATCCCGTCTCGCCCGAGCACGCCGTGCGCCTCCAGTACCGCCTGGAGCGCGACCCCGACATGGAGCTGTGGGTCGCCGAGGCCGACGGGCGGATCGTCTCCTCGGGACGCCTCGAGCCGGTGCCGGGCAGCGACTTCGCGGGTGTGTGGGGCGGGTCCACGCTGCCCGCGTGGCGCGGGCGAGGCATCTACCGCGCTCTCACCGCCGCACGTGCCCGGTCCGCGCTGGCCCGTGGCAAGACGCTGATCCACTCGGACTCGACCGAGTACTCGCGCCCCATCCTCGAGCGCTACGGGCTGGTCAAGGTCTCCACCACGACCCCGTACGCCTGGCGGCGCACGCCGGCGTCCTGAGCCTCACTCCGGCGGCGCTGCCGCCCCGGGCCCGGTCGGCGCCACCCAGGCCTCCCGCCGCCACCGCGTGGGCGTCGTGCCGTGCCGCTCGCGGAACCTGCGCGTCAGGTACGCCGCGTCCCGGTGGCCCGTGCGCTGCGCCACGGCCGTGAGCGGCAGGTCGGTCTCGGCGAGCAGGCGCCGAGCCTCTGCCATGCGCCGCTCGGTCAGCCACTCCAGGACGGTGCGCCCGGTGCGCTCGCGCACGACCGTCGTCAGGTGACCGGGCGTGTACCCGAGGGCGCGCGCGATGTCGCCGGCCGAGACCGGCTCGTGGTACCGGGCCTCGATGACGTCGAGGACGCGCGCCACGAGGGCCTCGCTCCCCGACGCGGGCGGGCTCGGCCGGGCCGCCTGGTCCGCCGCGAGCCGCGCCGTCTCGACCAGCAGGCGCGTCAGCCCGGCCGACGCCGCGGCCGCGGACCCGACACGGTCGGGTCGGCGCGTCTCCGCCTCGAGCTCGGCGAACCATGTGCTCCACCGCGGCCGGTCGGCCTCCGGGACGACGAGCCGCGCGTCGGCGCCGCCCCGGACGAACGGTGCGAGCAACGGGTGGTCGGCCCAGGCGAGGGGAGAGATGCCGGACAGCGTAGGAACGGCGTCGGGCAGGAAGAACGCGCTCCACGCCACGAACCCCCGCAGCCCGTCGATGCTTCCGACGCCCATGACCTGCGCCGGGCCGATGGGGAAGACGTCGCCGTCCCGCAGGTCGCGGTGCCGGCCCTCCACCTGGACCGAGCCGGCACCGCGCTCGACGTAGACCAGCACGAGGAAGTCGTGCGCGTGCCGGTGGTCCGAGGGCGGGACGTCGCCGTCCGCGGAGGGAGCAGACGGGTCGAACCGCACGACCGACACCGGAGGCATGCCGGGCCGGGCCTCGTACCGGTAGACCGGCGTCCCGTCGGCGCGGACGGTCCGGAGCCGGGTCGCCCCGGCCATGGCCGCCGAGGCGGGCGCCCGTGCGTGCGGCGGCCCCAACCTCTCCGGAACCGAGGATCGTCGCATCCTGCCCCACTTCCGTCCTGTCCGGTCCGCGCAACCCGACGCAGGGTGGTTGGTGACCGTTACGACGGTCCTATCACGAGTCACACCACGAAAGGACGGCCGAGGACATGAGGCAGAGCTCGAGCAGCGAAGCCGTGCGGGTCGTCGACGACGTCGGCCCCGACGCGTCGGCACAGCCCTATCTACCCGGCATGAGCAAGTCGTGGCTGCTGCCGCTGTACGACCCGTTCACCTGGGCCGTCGGCGGTCGGCGTCTCTACCGCAGCACCGCCCTGCGCGCCGGGATCTCGGCCGGCGACCGGGTGCTCGACGTCGGGTGCGGCACGGGAAACCTCTCCCTCGCCGTGCTGCGGACCACGCCGACCGCCGTCGTCACGGGACTCGACCCGGACCTGGCCGCGCTCCGGACCGCGGCGCGCAAGGCCCGACGGCGGCGCGTGCCGCTCACCCTGGTCCGCGGCTACGCCGACCGGCTTCCCGTGCCGGACGCGAGCCAGGACCACGTGATCTCCTCCCTCGCCCTGCACCACGTGCCGCAGGACGAGAAGGCGCGGTTCGCGGCCGAGCTCATGCGCGTGCTCCGGCCCGGTGGGCAGGTGACCATCGCCGACCTCGGTGGGGAGCACGGTGGGGAACACGACGGCGAGCACGGCCAGCAGCACGGCCGGGGCGGTCACCGTCGCGGCGGTCGCCGGCACCGCCTCCACGAGCCGGGCAGCCAGGGCTACCGGGCCGACAACTCGGACGGCGGGATCGAGCGCCTGCTCACGGCCGCTGGGCTCCAGGACGCGCGCGAGGTCGACCGGACGACCGTGATGGGCACCGAGGTGCTGTTCGTGCAGGCCCGGCGCCCGTAGACGCCGGGCGCTCGCGCGGTCCTCAGCGGCTGCTGACCTTGCCGAAGAGCGACGCGATCGGCGCGACCACGAGCGGTCGTGCGGCAAGCACGGCCGCGACCGCGACCACGAGGCCGAGCGAGAACCAGCCGAAGCCGGCCCAGCTCACCGTGTCCGAGGCCGCGAACATGTGGTTCAGGTTGCGCAGCGCCCCGGTCGTGAGCACCAGGAACACGTGGGCGATCACGAACAGCACGAAGAACAGCATCGTCGGGAAGTGGATCGCCCGGGCCAGCGGTGCCGGGTAGATCTTGTTCAACCGCTCCGCCTTCTGCGGCCACCACTCGCTCATCCGCACTCCCGTGATCGCGGCCAGCGGCGCGGCGACGAACACCACCACGAAGTAGGCGAGCTGCTGGAGGCTGTTGTAGTAGACCCAGCCGTGCTCGGCAGGCCAGTTCAGCGTCAGGTACTGCAGCGCCGACGACAGTGCGTTCGGGAACACCTCCCACGAGGTGGGGACGATCCGCATCCACTGGCCCGTGACGAACAGCAGCACGACGAACACGACGCCGTTGAGCAGCCACAGCACGTCGATGCTGGTGTGCAGCCAGAGGTTGATGCTGATCTTCTTGCCGCCCCGCCTGGGCGCCCAGTAGGCAGGCGGCTTCTGCTGGCGGCGCACCTGCAGGCCCGTGCGGACGATCAGCGC
>Ga0233385_1000468_pt1 | contig 20602 bp, 15 predicted proteins | sample ElkDunMinimDraft_16_FD_191543 | JGI IMG/M metagenome (GOLD analysis project Ga0233385, IMG submission 191543) | Fecal eukaryotic communites from dung pellets of Tule Elk in California, USA - Elk Dung G36 | ecosystem: Host-associated > Mammals > Digestive system > Large intestine > Fecal | place...
CTGCATGGAGACTCCTGGAACAGGCGACGGACGGGTGGACCAGTATGCCTTCCGGCTGCGGGACGCCCGGGTCGAGCGCCTGATGCTGCTGGCGATGATGACGGCCGTCGCTGCACCTAGCTGCGAGACGCTCCCGCCATGATCTGAAGACCGGCCAGCGGGCGCGGCGGCTGCAGCACGCGAGGCGCCAGTTCAATGGTTCGCGCCGAGAAAAGCGCTCGGTGGCCTTGAAGCTGCCCGAGCGGTTTGGGCGGCTCAAGCCGGTGTCGACCCGCGCCGGCGCCCCCGGGAGCCCGCGGCGACGCATTGCCTGTGCAGACGATGTTCAAAGACGACGAGCCCCTGCGCGGATAGGTGACCGGGAGTGCTGCGGTCCGGCCGGCGGCGCATGGGAGCGACTCGACCGTCCGGGTCCACCGCATGCTGCCGGCTTTCGGCCGGCCGCGTGGCCTCCGGGGTGTTCCCGGGCCAGACCGGAGGCCCACCGGATTTCCGGCCTGTGCGCGACGCATCCGCTCTGCCCGGGCGGCGCAGGTCGGCGCTTGCACAGGCCAGGCGCGGGGGGCCGCGGCCGTGCGGAGGCGCATGGGGCCTGAATGACAGGACTTTCACGCCCACTATGGTTGCCCGGGCCGGCCCGCTGCACTAGGCTGCGCGACTTGGCGAATGGCCCGGGGGCCACGATGGATGACTTGACGCGGATCGGCTTCGGCCTGTTTGGATTGGCCGTGCTGCTCGCGATCACGTGGCTGTTCTCCAACAACAAGCGCAGGGTCGACTGGAAGCTCGTCGCCACCGGTGTGACGTTGCAGATCGCCTTCGCTGCGGTGGTGTTGCGCGTGCCCGGCGGTCGCGAGGTGTTCGACGCGCTCGGCCACGGCTTCGTCAAGGTTCTCTCGTTCGTCAATGCCGGCTCGGAGTTCATCTTCGGCAGCCTGATGAACATCGAGACCTACGGCTTCATCTTCGCCTTCCAGGTGTTGCCGACGATCATCTTCTTCGCCGCGCTGATGGGCGTGATGTACCACCTGGGCATCATGCAGTTCATCGTGCGCGTCATGGCATCGGCGATCACCAGGGTGATGCGGGTGTCCGGCGCCGAGACCACGAGCGTCTGCGCCAGTGTCTTCATCGGCCAGACCGAGGCGCCGCTGACCGTGCGCCCCTACATCTCGCGGATGACCGAATCCGAGCTCATCACGATGATGATCGGCGGCATGGCGCACATCGCCGGCGGCGTGCTGGCCGCCTACGTCGGCATGCTCGGCGGCGGCAACCCCGAAGAGCAGGCGTTCTACGCCAAGCATCTGCTGGCCGCATCGATCATGGCCGCGCCGGCGACACTGGTCATCGCCAAGATCCTGATTCCCGAAACCGCTGATCCGCTGACCCGCGGCACGGTGAAGATGGAGGTCGAGAAGACCACCAGCAACGTCATCGACGCGGCAGCCGCCGGCGCTGGTGACGGCCTGCGCCTGGCGCTGAACATCGGCGCGATGCTGCTGGCCTTCATCGCACTGATCGCGATGGTGAACTACCCGCTCGAGTGGATCGGCGAGGTCACCGGCCTGGCCGAGGCCATCGGCAAACCCACCAATCTGGCGACGATCTTCGGCTTCGTGCTCGCCCCGATCGCCTGGCTGATCGGCGTGCCGTGGCAGGACGCGTCGGTGGTCGGCTCGCTGATCGGCCAGAAGATCGTCATCAACGAATTCGTCGCGTACCTGCAGCTGGCCGACATCGTCAACGGCCGCGTCGACGGCGTGACGCTCAGCGAGCAGGGCCGCCTGATCGCGACCTATGCGCTGTGCGGCTTCGCCAACTTCAGCTCCATCGCGATCCAGATCGGCGGCATCGGCGGGCTCGCGCCCGACCGCCGCCAGGACCTCGCGCGCTTCGGCCTGCGCGCGGTGCTCGGCGGCACGATCGCCACGCTGATGACGGCTACCATTGCCGGCGTGCTGACCTACGTCGGCGCCTGATTTCGATTCTTTCTGAAGTCGCGCGAGCGGATGCAGAACAGGGGAATGTGCGCGTGAGCCATGTCGTCGTCGTCGGGTCGTTCAATGTCGACCATGTGTGGAACTGCGCCACGCTGCCGCGTCCGGGCGAAACGCTGAGCGGCCGCTACCACACCGGCCCCGGCGGCAAGGGCTTCAACCAGGCGATCGCGGCCGCGCGCGCAGGTGCGCAGACGGGCCTGCTGTGCGCACTTGGCGACGACGACGGGGGCCGCCAGGCGCGAGCGCTGGCCAAGGCCGAGGGCATCGACCTGCGCGTGCACGACAGCGCCCAGCCGACCGGTACAGCCGGCATCTATGTCGACGAAGCCGGCCAGAACACCATCGTCATCGGCGCCGGTGCCAACGCAGATCTCAGCGTCGCATGGCTGGGGCGGCAGGCCGCCGCGCTCGCCGGCGCCCGCGTCCTGCTGTCGCAGCTCGAGTCGCCGCTCGACAGCGTGCTCGAAGCGATGCGCCTGGCGCGCGCCGCGGGCACCATCACCATGCTCAATCCCGCGCCGGCGAACGCGCAGTGCCTGCGCGAACTGCTGGCCGCGGCCGACATCCTCACACCGAACGAAACCGAGTTCGCCGCGCTGCTGGAACGCCATACCAGCCATCGCATCGACAGGGACGCAATCGCCGGCGCGCCCGACGCACAGCTGCACCGCCTGTGCCGCACCCTGCTGCCGCGCGGCACAGTGGTAATCACGCTCGGCGCTACCGGCGCCTTCGTCTCGCACCGGGAAGACCTGCTGCGCGGCGACGACGCGCCGTTCTACCGCGTGGCCGCCGAAAAGGTGGAACCGGTCGATACCACCGGCGCCGGCGATGCCTTCAACGGCGCCCTTGCAGCCGCTTATGCCGCCACGCCCGCGCAGCCGTTTGCCGCGCACGTGCGGTTCGCCAATCGCTACGCCGGCCTGTCGACCGAACACGTCGGCGCCGCATCGGCGATGCCGCGGCTCACCCCCGGCGGCTGAACGCCGCAAATCGGCCGTACGCGGCCCGCATGTCGCCGATCGGCGACAATAGCCCCATGCAGATCGGCCCCTATCGCATCGAACCGAACGTGGTCCTGGCCCCGATGGCCGGGGTCACCGACAAGCCGTTCCGGCAGCTGTGCAAACGGCTGGGCGCCGGTCTGGCGATGTCGGAGATGACGATCAGCGACCCGCGTTTCTGGCAGACCGAAAAGTCGCTGCGACGCATGGACCACGCCGGTGAGCCGGCCCCTGTCGGCGTGCAGATCGCCGGTACCGAGCCGGCGATGCTGGCCGACGCCGCGCGCTACAACGTCGACCACGGCGCGCAGATCATCGACATCAACATGGGGTGCCCGGCCAAGAAGGTCTGCAATGCGTGGGCGGGTTCGGCGCTGATGCAGGACGAGGCATTGGTCGCGCGGATTCTCGACGCGGTGGTGCGCGCGGTCGACGTCCCGGTGACGCTGAAGATCCGCACGGGCTGGTGCGCAGAGCACCGCAATGCGCCGGCGATCGCGCGGATCGCCGAGGACGCCGGCATCGCCGCGCTGGCCGTGCACGGCCGCACCCGCGACCAGCATTACACCGGCACTGCCGAGTACGACACGATCGCCGCGATCAAGGCCACACTGTCGATCCCGGTGCTCGCCAACGGCGACATCGACTCGCCGGAGAAGGCACTGGCGGTGCTGCGCCACACGGGCTGCGATGCGGTGATGGTCGGCCGCGCCGCGCAGGGGCGGCCGTGGATCTTCCGCGAGATCGCCCACTACCTGAGTTCGGGCACGCATCTGCCGCCACCTGCGCTGCCCGAGATCCGCGACATCCTGCTCGGCCATCTCGCCGCGCTGCATGCCTTCTATGGCGAGGCTTCGGGCGTGCGCATCGCGCGCAAGCATCTGGGCTGGTACGCCAAGGATCGGCCGGAGAACGCGGCATTCCGCAAGGTGGTCAACCGCGCCGAGACGGCCGAAGCACAGATCGCGCTGACGCACGAGTACTTCGACGCGCTGATCGCGGGCGACATCCGGCCGACGCTCGCAGCCTGACCCGGGCGCCTGCCCCGGGGTGCGCGATCTCCTACTGACGATGATGTCCACGCCCGGGATGCTTGCGCGCCCGCAGCGGGCGGACGCGCCCTCCCCTCAGCGCACCTCGACAGCCTCTTCGCTGCCGAGGCCCGGCACTGCGGGTTCGTGCCAGATCCGCGCCCACGTCGCCCGCAAGGTGCCGGCGATGTCACGCGGCATGCCGGCCTGCACTGGCGGCACCGCGCGCCAGTCACCGTCGGCGCGCTCGGCCACCGTGAAGCGGAACAGGTAGTCCGGCTCGGCGCCCATGCGCAGGTCGCTGAGCTGCAGCCGGCCATCGACCACGGTCGCGCCCATGAACCCATGGTTGAACCACGCGAGACGCCGCACCGCCGGCAGCCCGGCATTGGCGTGCAAGGCGCGGGTGTCCGAGGCGTAGGCCGTGAAGCGCATGGGGCCCTGATCGGCGACCAGCGAGCGGAAGCCTTCGACATATCCGTCGGTGGTCATCGCCACCACACGCCACAACACGGTATTGGCCGGCATCGGCACCGAGAAACGCCGCGCATCCGCCAGCCCCATGGCCGCCAGACTGCGCTCTGCCTCGCGGTCGACGATGGTCTTGGCGACCAGTGACCAGCCGATGTACGCGGTACTCAGCGCCAGGCCGAACACCAGCGCGCGCTTGCCGAGCGGTCGCGCCCCTGCAAACAGCGCGACCAGCACGCCTGCCAGCAACCCGATGGTGTACAGCGGATCGATGATGAAGAGGCTCGACCACATTGCCGGCGGTGGCCGCAGCGGCCACCACAGCTGCGTGCCGTAGACGGTGAACGCATCGAGCAGCGGGTGCGTGATCAATGCAAGCGCTATCGCCCAGAACCAGCGCACCGGCGATGCCGCGACGCGACCCTTGCCGAAACGCTTGAACAGCCACCAGATCGCCACCGCGATCAACGGCAACACCAGCAGCGAATGCGTGAGCCCGCGATGCAGGGTCATGCGCAGCACCGGGTTGTCGGTCATCAACGCGATCGGGATGCCATCGAGGTCGGGCAAGGTGCCCAGGACGGCGCCGGCAGCCAGCGCGGCGCGGCGATCAGTGGCAGGAACGACAGCCGCGGCCACCGAAGCGCCGAGCACGATCTGGGTGAACGAATCCATCGACCGATGCTAGCAGCCGCTAACGACACGAGGCTGCCGCGTGGGCGGCGCGCGACACGGACTGGCCGTTCGGCTCGGTGCATGGGCAGGCAGCTCCGGCGCCCTTCGCCCCGAAGAATCAGACGCAGGCTGGAGGCTGCCGTCTGACGCTTCGGCGAGTGCGGCAAGCGTCGAATCCCTCACACAGTCGTCGCGTAGAGCACCGGCGTGCCCGACCGGCGCCGCGCGACGGATCTGGCCGCAGACGACGCCGCCGGACAACCCGGCCCATCGGTCGGACGACTTGCCGGCGCAAAGCCTTCCGCGCCCCGCCGGCGTAACCGTCGCACCGCACCGGGAGTTCCCTTGGCAAACAGCCGTGCCTGCCGGGCGCGGGACGGGCGAAGCCGAGCCAGGATGTGCCGCTGCGAAAGCCGCCCACAGTGGGCCTGCACGCGGAACCCGGCGCACGCTGCCGGCGCGGCGCGTGGCACCAGCGCGTCAGCCTGCAGATCACGTCCCCTGCGCCCATGTGGGCCTGTCGCGTCCGCGCGGCGGCCGGCAACTGCGCCCGATCGCTGCGGTTGCAGCCGCCGCACGGCGTGATGACACTGGTCCCTGCGCCGTAATCGCGCTTAACCGCGCTGCAATCCTGCGCAGCCCACAATGCAATTCCGCCGGCTGCTCTGTATGATTGCCGGCCATCTTTTCATCCGAATATAGGGATATAGGCCTGATGTCCAGCTATCTCTTCACCTCCGAGTCGGTCTCCGAAGGCCACCCGGACAAGATCGCCGACCAGATTTCCGACGCCGTGCTCGATGCGATCCTCGCCCAGGACAAGCGCGCGCGCGTGGCCTGCGAAACCCTGGTCAAGACGGGCGTGGCGATCGTCGCCGGCGAAGTCACCACCAGCGCGTGGATCGATCTCGAGGCGCTTACCCGCAAGGTGATCCTGGACATCGGCTACAACAGTTCCGACGTCGGCTTCGACGGCGAGACCTGCGGCGTTCTGAACCTGATCGGCAAGCAGTCGCCCGACATCAACCAGGGCGTGGACCGCAAGCATCCCGAGCAGCAGGGCGCTGGCGACCAGGGCCTGATGTTCGGTTACGCCACCAACGAGACCTCGGAATTCATGCCCGCGGCCATCCACTACTCGCACCGTCTGGTCGAGCAGCAGGCCAAGGTCCGCAAGAAGAAGAACTCTCCGCTGTCGTGGCTGCGGCCCGACGCCAAGTCGCAGGTGACGCTGCGTTACGAGAACGGCGTCGCCACCGCGATCGATGCCGTGGTGCTGTCGACGCAGCACGATCCGGGCGTCAAGCAGAAGGACCTGGTCGAAGCCGTGCGCGAGGAGATCATCAAGCCCGTGCTGCCGGCGAAGTGGTTGCACAAGGGCACCAAGTTCCATATCAACCCGACCGGCAAGTTCATCATCGGCGGACCGGTCGGCGACTGCGGCCTGACCGGGCGCAAGATCATCGTCGACACCTACGGCGGCTGGGCGCGCCATGGTGGTGGCGCGTTCTCGGGCAAGGATCCGTCGAAGGTCGATCGCTCGGCCGCCTACGCCGCGCGCTACGTCGCCAAGAACGTCGTCGCCGCCGGCCTGGCCGACCGTTGCGAAGTGCAGGTCTCCTACGCGATCGGCGTGGCCGAGCCGACCTCCATCTCGGTCACCACGTTCGGCACCGGCAAGATTCCGGACGAGAAGATCGAAAAGCTGATCCGCAAGCATTTCGACCTGCGCCCCTACGGCATCATCCAGATGCTGGACCTGATCCACCCGGTCTATCAGCGCACCGCCAGCTATGGTCACTTCGGCCGCAAGCCGCAGGACGTGAGCTACGTCGACGGCGCCGGCGAGCGGCACACTGCGACCGCGTTCTCGTGGGAAAAGATCGACCGCGCCGACGCGCTGCGCACGGATGCGAAGCTGAAGTGACATCGCGCCACGGCGGTTGCCGTGGCACATGGGCGTTACCGGACGGGCCGCGCAAGCGGCCCGTTCCGCGTCTGGCGGATGCCCTCACTTCGTGTGCATCGCCGAGTTCGCATGCTGTATCGGGGCGCAGCACAGCTCCGCCCGCAAGCCCACGGAGCCCGACTGACGATGCCGCCCAGTTACGACGAGATGCACGATGCCCAGGGGCAGGTGCGCCCCCATTACCACGGCTTCGACGACTGGCTCCAGGTGACTCCCGACGAACAGGTGGCGCACAAGCGGCTCGAGGCCGAGGTGTCCTTCCACCGGGTCGGCATCACGTTCTCGGTCTACGGCGAAGAGTCCGGCAACGAGCGCCTGATTCCGTTCGACATCGTCCCGCGCATTCTCCCCGCCCACGAGTGGAAGATGCTCGAAGCCGGGTTGCGCCAGCGGGTGCATGCACTGAACCTGTTCCTTGGCGACATCTACGGCGAACAGCGCATCCTGCGCGACCGCCGCATCCCGTCCGAACTCGTGCTGGCCAACAGCGAATACCGCAAGGAGATGCAGGGCCTGAAGGTGGCCTGCAACACCTACTCGCACGTGTCGGGCATCGATCTGGTGCGCGCCGGCGACGGCGAGTACTACGTGCTGGAGGACAACCTGCGCGTGGCCTCGGGTGTGTCCTACATGCTCGAGAACCGGCGGATGATGGCGCGGCTGATCCCCGAACTGTTCGCCCGCCAGCAGATCGCGCCGGTCGAGCGTTATCCCGACGCGCTGTTCGAGGTCCTGCGCCAGTGCGCGCCGGCCAACGTCGACAACCCGGTGGTGGCGGTGCTGACCCCGGGCGCGGCGAACTCGGCGTATTTCGAACACGCCTTCCTGGCCCAGCAGATGGGCGTGGAGCTCGTGGAAGGCGCCGATCTGTTCGTCCAGGACGACATGGTCTACGCCAAGACCACGCGCGGCGCCCAGCGCGTGCATGTGATCTACCGCCGCATCAACGACGACTATCTCGATCCCACCGTGTTCCGGCGCGAGTCCATGCTCGGCGTCTCCGGGCTGTTCGGCGCGTACCGCGCCGGGAACGTGACCCTCGCCAACGCGCCGGGCACCGGTGTCGGCGACGACAAGTCGGTGTATCCCTACGTGCCGGAGATGATCCGCTACTACCTCAGCGAAGAACCCATCCTGCACAACGTGCCGACCTGGCAGTTGCGCAACCCCGACGATCTCAAATACACCCTCGAACACCTGCCCGAGCTGGTGGTCAAGGAAGTGCACGGCGCCGGCGGCTACGGCATGCTGGTCGGGCCCGCTTCCACGAAGGCGGAGATCGAGGAATTCCGGGCCCGCATCCTCGCCGACCCCGGCAACTACATCGCCCAGCCGACGTTGTCGCTGTCCACCTGCCCCACCTACGTCGAGAGCGGCCTCGCGCCGCGGCATATTGATCTGCGCCCCTACATCCTGAGCGGCCGCCGCATCCACGTGGTGCCTGGCGGCCTGACCCGCGTCGCGCTGCGTGAAGGCTCGCTGGTGGTGAACTCCTCGCAGGGCGGCGGCACCAAGGACACCTGGGTGATGGAAGTATGAGTCGCCGGCCTGTCGTGCCCCCTGCCCCCGTCCCGCCGTCGCGCACCGCAGGTCGCGATGGCCTGTCTGCCCGCTCCGTATCCGGCCGCTTCACGCTGGCCGGTCCTTCGCACAGGCGCTGATCCATGCTCTGCCGCACCGCAAACGATCTCTACTGGGTAGCGCGCAATGTCGAACGCGCCGAGAACACCGCGCGCCTGCTCGACATGGCCCAGCGCATTGCACTGCTGCCCGAACGCCTCGACCGGGGCAAGGCGCAGGCGGCGCCCTGGCGCCGCGCGCTCGATTCGCTCGGCCTGGTGGAGACCTTCCTGCAGCGCCATGATCGGATCGATGCCGAAGGCGTCGTGCAGCATCTGCTGCTATCGCCCGACAACCCGGGATCGATCTACAGCTGCCTGCGCACGGCGCGCGAGAACGCACGCGCCCAGCGCGTGGCGATCACTGCCGAGATGTACGAGGATCTCAACAGTTCATGGCTGGAGATCCGCCGCTTCGATGCCACGCGCCTGCGCCAGCAGGGCCTGAGCAACGCGCTGGAATGGGTGAAGACCCGCTCGGCCGCCTTCCGCGGCATCACCATCGGCACCCTCGGTCGCGGCGAGGGCTATCGCTTCCTGCAACTGGGTGCCTTCATCGAACGTGCGGACTGGTCGATCCGCCTGCTCGACATGATCAGCAGCGACGAAGAACTGCCCGAGACCGGCGAGGTACGCGATGCGACCCAGTACTTCCAGTGGAGCGCATTGCTTCAGGCGCTCTCGGCGTTCGAAACCTATCGCCGCCTGTATCGCGAGTCGGTGAGCCCCGCCGGCGTCGCCGCGCTGATGCTGCTCAACGACGACAACCCGCGCTCGCTGCAGGCCTGCGTCGCCGCGATCCACCGCGTCCTGCAATCGCTCGCGGGCGGGGAATCGGTCGAGGTCGCGCGCCAGGCCGGCGCACTTGCGGCGCAGGCCCGCTATGCGCGTATCGACGAGATCATCGCCGGCGGCCTGGAGCCGTGGCTGCAGGACACGATGGGCAGGCTGTCGCGACTCGGCGACGAGATCCACCGCCAGTTCATGACCACCGAAGTAGTGCCGTTCTCGCCGCCCGGAATGTCGCAGTCACAATGGCAGCGTTCGTCTTGAACTGTCGCTGCCCTCCCGCGCGGGGCACAATGCACGCTGCAATTGCGCGCTGTCGCGGCACCTTATGACTTACTGCATCGGTTTGAACCTCGACGAAGGCCTCGTACTGGCCTCCGATTCGCGTACCAATGCCGGTGTGGACCACATCCGCCGTGCCGGGAAACTGCGGGTCTTCGCCCAGCAGGGCGACCGGGTCGTGGTCACGCTGTCGGCAGGCAACCTCTCGCTCACGCAGAACGTGCTCAACCTCATCGAACACCGCGCGCGCCACGAGACCGATCGCGTCGGCATCCTCAATGCGCAGTCGATGTTCCAGGTGGCGCAGGTGGTCGGGGATGCGATGCGCGAGATCCGCGCCCGTGACGAGAGTTACCTGCGCGACAGCGGTATCGATCCGAGTGGTTCGTTCATCGTCGGCGGCCAGATCCGCGGTGAGGCGCCGCGCCTGTTCCTGGTCTACTCGGAAGGCAACTTCATCGAGAGCTCGAAGGAGACACCGTTCTTCCAGAGCGGCGAGATCAAGTTCGGCAAGCCGATCCTGGATCGGGTGATCACCTCGCGCACCGACCTGGTCACCGCGACGAAATGCGCGCTGGTGTCGTTCGATTCGACGATCCGCTCGAACCTCTCGGTCGGCCCGCCGATCGATCTGCTGGTCTACCGCCGCGACAGTCTCGAGGTGCAGATCCAGCGGCGTTACGAGGATGGCGACGCCTACCTGCAGTCGATCCGCAGCCATTGGAACGAGAGCATGCGCCGCGCCGTTGCCGATCTGCCGGCGCCCGACTGGGCCTGATCCGCGCGCTGCACGCGTTGATCGCGTGGGGCGCGTGACCGTGCCGAACGCGACGCGCGGACCGCGCGCCTGTCGCGGGTCCTAAGGCCTCTCAGGCCCGGAGCAGGATGCGCGAAGTGCGGATGAGGCGCTCAGGACGCCGGAACCCCGCGCCCCCTCAGCCGCAGTGTCGCGCGCAGCGGCCTCCCGGACGGGAGAGGCCGCTGTGACCGGAAGCGCCGCTCAGCGCGCCGCATCCGCCGGGCGGTTCTTGACGTGCCGGTCCAGCCACGCCTCCGTTTCATGCAGCATGTGCAGGATCGACTCGCGCGCGCGGTAGCCGTGCGACTCCTTGGGCAGCATCACCAGACGCGCCGTGCCACCCAGACCCTTGATCGCAGCGAACATGCGCTCGCTCTGCATCGGGAACGTGCCGGAATTGTTGTCCTCCTCGCCGTGGATCAGCAGGATCGGGTCCTTGATCTGCCCGGCATAGTTGAACGGCGACATCTTCAGATACGTGTCCTGGGCCTGCCAGTAGTTGCGCTCCTCGGCCTGGAAACCGAACGGCGTCAGCGTGCGGTTGTAGGCGCCGCTGCGGGCGATGCCGGCCGCGAACAGACGCGAATGCGCCAGCAGGTTGCCGGTCATGAACGCGCCGTAGGAGTGCCCGCCGATCGCGACACGGTGACGGTCGGCCACGCCGCGGCGTACCGCTTCGTCGATCGCGGCCTCGGCGCTGGCCACCAGTTGCTCGATGTAGGTGTCATTGGGCTCCGCGTTGCCTTCACCGATGATCGGCATCGACACGTCGGCGAACACCGCATACCCCATCGCCAGGAACGCCTGCGGACCCCAGTAGCCGATCGCATTGAAGCGGTGCGGCGAGTCGGTGACCTGGCTGGCGGCATCGGCGGATTTGAACTCGCCCGGATACGCCCACATCAGCATCGGCAGCGGACCGTCGCGCCGGGCGTCGTAGCCGGCTGGCAGATACAGCGTGCCGCTGAGGTCCACGCCATCCTTGCGCTTGAAGCGCACCAGTTCCTTCTGCACGTCGCGCAGCTGCGGCGTGGGATGTTCGAATGCGGTCAGCGCAACCGGCGCCGCGTCGGGTGCATCGACCCGGCGCACGACGTAGTTCGCCGGTTCGACCTGGGTCTCGCGCGAGGTCAACAACCGCGTGGCCTGGGCATCGAGCACCGCCACCGGGGCCTCGTAGTACGGCGCCTGCGAGTGGAACAGCCGCTCGGTGCTGCCGTCGGCGAGGTTCTGGCGATCCAGGAAGGGGCGGTCGCCCTCGTCGGAGGCGCCATCACCGATGCGGTAGATGCTGGTGCCGTCGGCGGCAATCAGCAGCCGGCTGTTGCCGGTGGCGTCGGGCATCGTGACCGCGCTGCCGGGATCGGCGTAGCGGTCCTCGTAGGAACCGTCGCGCACGAGCACCGGCGCCGCCCCACCGTCGGGCTGCAACCTCCATTCGCGGATCTGCCGGGTCTTCCACCAGTACTCGCTGAGCAGGGCGAGATCGCCGGTGCCCCACTGCGTACCGGCATAGCGCATCGACAGTTCGGCCAGCACCTGCGGCGTATCGCGGAACGGCGCAGCCTGCATGTAGACGATGTCGCGCACGTCGGCCTCACGCGACGGATCACCGCCGTCCTGCGCTTCGACCCACGCGAGCGTGGCGGGCGCATCACTGCGCCAGGCGACCGAACGCACGCCGGTCGGTACCGCGTCGTTGCCGACCGGAAGCCCCTCGACCAGCGGCAGCCTGGCCACGGTGTGCTGCACGGCGCCGTCGAGACCCACCACCTCGATCCGGCGCGGGAAGCGCGAATACGGGACCTGGTAGGAGAACGGCCGGTCGATCTGCTGGCGCAGGATGTGGCGCCCGTCGGGTGACGCGCTCGCGCTCGTGGTCATGCCCGGTGCGCCGATCGGCGTGACCCGGCCATCGAGCGCCACCTGCGCGAGCTGGCTGGTCATGTAGTGCGCGAACACGCGCGCGTCCGCCTCGCTTCGCAGCAGGTCCTGGTAGGTGCGCAGCTGCTGCACCGTGCCACCGGCGCCGGTGTCCTGCACGTTCGGGCCGGCAGGCACCGTATCTTCCTGCGCCAGCTCGCCCTGCCCTTCCGGCCGCAGGCGCACCAGCAGGCTGCGACTGTCGGGCATCCATTCGAAACCGTTGCCGACCACTGCATTGAGCGGCTGCGCGAGCAGGCGCCGCGCCTGCCGGGTGGCGACATCGACGACCCACAACTGCACTTGCCCGGCGCGCATGTCGACCTGGCTGAAGGCGATATGCCGCTGGTCGGGTGACCACAGCAGCGAGGCCAGCGACAGCGGCTCGGGCAGTCCGGCGATACGCTGGTCGCCAACACCGTCGACCGGCCGCAGCCACAGGTCGGTGACGTACGAGGCGCGGCTGCTGGAATAGGTCTTCGGATTGATCCTGATGCCGGCCAGCTTGAGTTCGGGCTGCGCGACTTCCGCAATGCCGGGCAATGCAGGCGTCTGCAGGAACACGGCCAGATCGCGATTCGGGCTCAGCAGCAACCGCGGCGGACGCGGAGCGTCGACGATCGCCTGCAGGGCTTCGGCGGGCAGCTGGTAGCCGCTGGCGTTGGACGTCGCCGCGCCCGCGCCATCCTGCGCGAGCAGGGGCGCGCTCCACGACAGGCTTGCGGCAAGCAACGTGGCGGAAACGACCACGGAGAGGTGGCGACGGGTACTCGTTGACGACATCGGCAGGCGATCCGGACATACGCGGGTCGTCGAGCATAACCGCCGCACCCGGCCCTACCCGCGCAATCCGACCGGGACCGTCGGGACTTGCAGCGAGGCGCGCGTTTGCGGCAGGGCATCGCCAATGACTCAAAAAATGGGCCACCCGAAGGTGGCCCCGAAACTGACATCCATTCGATGCCAAACCGTGCAGCGGACTCAGCGTGCCTGCACATCCGCATCGATACGGGCGTAGCCGCGATTGGAGATGTCTCCGTCGGCCCCTGCGGAAATGGTCTGCAGGCGCGCGGCGAAACCGTAGGGATCGCTGCCGAGATTGCGCGCCAGCGCCACCGCGAAGTCCATCGTGTCGTTGACCGGCGTGCCGCTGTAGTCCTCGACGAGAACGCGCAGGTCCGGATGCGCGCCGCCCAGCTCGTTGCCATCGACCGTCGCGCGCGTCTGCGTGATCAGGGCCTGGAGCTGCGATTCGCTGAAGGTCAGCGTCACCGTCTCGCCCGCCCCGACCGGCCCGGCGCCATCGACGCCGCCGGTCAGCGCCCAGTTCAGCAGATCGGCGTTGGCCTGCTCTTCGCTGGCTTCGTTGCGGCCGAGGATGTTGCGTTCGAACCAGTTGTAGGACGGTCGGTCGGTATTGACCTCGAAGGTGTAGCTGCGCTCGCCAGGCAGTTCGTTTCCTGCCGCATCGAAACGCTGCTCGATGGTCAGCGGCACGTTGCCTCCGTAGCTCAGATCGGTGGTCAGTGAGCGCGAGCCGTCCGGGTATTCGACCTGCACCGAGCTGCCGAGATTGGCCTGTCCGCCGAGCGCCACGCTCAGGCTGTCGTAACCGGCACGAAGCTGGGTCTGCGAGGAATAGTCGATGCGCGAGATCGTGGCGACGTTGTCGACGCCCGCCGTCTCGTGCGCCACCTGTCCGGTCGAATTGAAGTGGGCATACGCGGCCTGGCCTTCGACGCTGGAGATGTCGAACTCGGCGGTCTGCAGGGTCGCGCCGTGCAGCTGGTCCTCGCGGCCCGCCATCACCGACAGATCGCCCGCGCGCAGGCCCACGCCGTTGAAGGCGTTGATCGTTTCGGTCGGGCCGCTGGTCACCCGCACCGTGTCGGCGTCCACGCGCTCGACCGTGTAGCTGACCCCATCGGACTCCTTGATCTTGGTCTCGGTGCCGATCATGCGGAACGAACCGGCGAGCGCGGTTTCGGCGAATGCGCTGCTGTCGAGGATGACGCTGCCGCCGACCGGGATCGTCGTCGGGTCGAAGGGGTTCACCGCTGCCGCCGCCTCCACCGGGCGGCCTTCGCCGGGCAGGGTGACCTTGTAGGTGGACTCGAAACCCGTCGCGACGCTGGCCTCGACCTCCGCACCGCCGCGGCCGCCTGCGTTCGCTTCACCCGACACGCTGAGCTGCGAACCGGTGGTGACCGAGAACGAGGTGGTGCCGTCGCCCCGGCTTTCCTGCACTTCGACCGAGGCTTCGCTGGCCACACTGATCGAGGCCCCCCGACTGCTCGCCGGCGCGCCCTCTGCGCGGTTGTTGCCCAGTTCCACTTCCTGCTCCGCGGTCAGCTTCACCGCCGTGCTGTCCGGCTGCCATGTGATGCTGCCATCGGCAGCCTTGGCGGACACCTTGATGTCGGTGGTGGAGTGGTTCGCATCTCCGGTCTCGACATCGCCACTGGCGCTCATCGGCGAGACGGGGATCTCGATGACATCGCCTGGCTGGATGGCATTGCCGCCCTGCGAAGTCGGCGAGACCAGTTGCGGATTGGCCGCATGGATCGCCTCGGGACTGACCATGTAGCGCTCGGCGAGCGAAGCCACGGTATCGCCGGCCACCACGTCGTGCCGGGTGGGATCGAGCGTGGGTGTGGGGAGGGTCCGCGCAATCGAGCCGCCGCCGTCATGTATTTGCATGTTCACGCGATCCACCTGGTCGTCGTCGAAGAGTCGCGCCATCGGCGCGTACTGCAGATGGTCCTGCATGCAGGACGCGCCGACCTACTGGGGTAAACCCGAGGCGATGCCGCCAGCCTGAACTTCCATTCATTCGATGACCCCGCAACCACGCAGCGGTGCGGCCTCCCGGGATCGCCCGCCCGCGGCCTGCGATAGAATGGGCGTCCGCCTCGCCGAGGGGCGCTGCGACCGTCACGTGGGTCAACCACGCGCCACACTTCCAGTGCGGCTGTCCACGACGGCCAGGCTCGGCGCGGTGTACTGCAAACGGCGCCCGTAATCGCGAATGCGCATCCCGCATTCCTGCTACGGAGCACGCAATGAACGCACAACTGAAGACCGAGCGCGTCTTTTCGACCGAGGGCGACTACAAGGTCGCCGACATCTCGCTGGCCGACTGGGGTCGCAAGGAAATCGATATCGCCGAGCACGAGATGCCGGGCCTGATGTCGATCCGCAGGAAGCACGCCGCCACGCTGCCGCTCAAGGGCGTGCGCGTGACCGGTTCGCTGCACATGACCATCCAGACCGCGGTGCTGATCGAGACGCTCAAGGACATCGGCGCCGACGTGCGCTGGGCCTCGTGCAACATCTTCTCGACCCAGGACCACGCGGCCGCCGCGATCGCGGCGACCGGAACGCCGGTGTTCGCCTGGAAGGGCGAGACCCTCGAGGAATACTGGGACTGCACCCTGGAGGCGCTGAGCTTCCCGGACGGCAAGGGCGGCCTGATCGGACCGGAGCTGGTCGTCGACGACGGCGGCGACGTGACCCTGCTGATCCACAAGGGCTATGAGCTCGAGAAGGGCGACGAGAGCTGGGTCAACAGCACCGGCGGCAGCCACGAGGAGCAGGTGATCAAGGCACTGCTCAAGCGCGTGCACGCCGAGCGCCCCGACTTCTGGACCCGCACCGTCGCCGAATGGAAGGGCGTCTCGGAAGAGACCACCACCGGCGTGCATCGCCTCTACCAGCTTGCCGAGGCCGGCACCCTGCTGATCCCGGCGATCAACGTCAACGACTCGGTCACCAAGAGCAAGTTCGACAACCTCTACGGCTGCCGCGAATCGCTGGCCGATGGCCTCAAGCGCGCGATGGACGTGATGCTGGCAGGCAAGGTCGCCGTGGTCTGCGGCTATGGCGACGTCGGCAAGGGCTCGGCCGCCTCGCTGCGTGCCTATGGCGCCCGCGTGATCGTCACCGAGATCGACCCGATCTGCGCCCTGCAGGCTGCGATGGAAGGCTATGAAGTCACCACGATCGAGGAGACCCTCGGCCGCGGCGACATCTATGTCACCACCACCGGCAACAAGGACATCATCCGCCTCGAGCACATGCAGGCGATGAAGGACCAGGCGATCGTCTGCAACATCGGCCACTTCGACAACGAGATCCAGGTCGACGCGCTGTACCAGTCCGGCGCCACGCGCACCAACATCAAGCCGCAGGTGGACAAGTTCACCTTCGCCAACGGCAACAGCATCTTCCTGCTGGCCGAAGGCCGCCTGGTGAACCTCGGCTGCGCCACCGGCCATCCGAGCTTCGTGATGTCGAACTCGTTCGCCAACCAGACGCTTGCGCAGATCGACCTGTGGGCGAACAAGGACAGCTACGAGAAGAAGGTTTACCTGCTGCCCAAGCACCTCGACGAGGAAGTGGCGCGCCTGCACCTGGAGAAGATCGGCGTGAAGCTGACCACGCTCACCAGGGAACAGGCCGACTACATCGGCGTGCCCGTGGAAGGCCCGTTCAAGCCGGATCATTACCGCTACTGATCGACTCCGCATCATTGCAAGAACGGAAACGGGCGCCTACGGCGCCCGTTTTCTTTGGCGATGTACCCGCCGGTTCTTCTGGAAGCCGTGCAATGGCCGACCATGGCGACGAGCGTCGGAGCCCAGCGACCGCTGCTGTCAGTCGTTGTCGCGAAGCAACCACCATGCGACCAGCGCGGCACCGACGCCGACGGCGACGGCCTTGCCCGGCTTGTGGCGCACGTCCTCGCACAGGCCCTCGACCACGTTGACGCGATCCGCGGCAACCAGCATCAGCCAGTGACCGATGTCGTTCTCGCTGCGCTTGAAAGCGGCGCGCCGGATCATCCCGCTGAGCCCTTTCGGCGGCAGGCGCGTGCCGAAGGTGCGCGAATGGTCGGGGCGCTCCACCGACTTCAGCACCTCGACGGTCATCGGCTGCTGCGGCGGCGGATCGCTCCACGGCACCTCAAGCCGGGGCGGCGTCCGCTCCATCGGGACCGCCGGGCGGTTCTCGCGCGCCAGGTCCGCGCCCCAGCCGGGGATGTGGGCGAATTTGCTTGCGTTATCCATGCTCGTCTCCTGTTCTTTGCCGGCCATCACGCATCGTCCCGCGCGGACGGCGGAATCAGCACCGTCTTGATGCAGTTGTCGCGCTTGTTGACGAAGATGTCGTAGGCGTCGGCCACATCCTCAAGTGGAATGCGGTGGGTGATGACGTCGCGCGGCGAGATGTGCCCCGCACGGATATGCTCGATCAGCCGCGGCAGGTGGCGCTTCACGCTGGCCTGGTTCATGCGCAGGGTCAGGCCCTTGTTGACCGCATTACCGATCGGAATCATGTTGAGCGTTGGCCCATACACGCCGACGATCGAGACGCGCCCGCCCTTGCGTGCGCTGTTGATCGCCCAGTGCAGCGCGATGGGCGAACCCGCCTGGATCATCGCGACCTTGCCGGTGAAGCTGTGGAACGCGCTGCCGCTGGCATCGCAGCCCACCGCGTCGATGCAGACGTCCGCGCCCAGCCAGTCGGTCATCTTCTTCAGATGCGTGGCCATGTCGTCGATCTCGCGGAAGTTGACCGTCTCGGCATGCGCGAACTTCTTCGCGAACTCCAGCCGGTAGTCCTCGCAGTCGACCACGATCACCCGAGCGGCGCCGAAGAACCATGCGCTCTTGGCGGCGAACAGGCCGACCGGACCGGCGCCGAACACCACGACCGTGTCGCCCTCGCGGATGCTGCCCATCTCGGCGGCCTGGTAGCCGGTGGGGAACGCATCGGTCAGCAGCACCGCGTCTTCGATGTGGATGTCATCCGGGATCACGGTCGGACCGACGTCGGCGAACGGCACGCGCACGTATTCGGCCTGGCCGCCGTCGTAGCCGCCGGCGATATGGGTGTAGCCGTAGAAACCACCGACCGCGCTCGACTGGGAATTGACGTTCTGGCAGTTGCCGTACAGCTCCTTCTGGCAGTAGAAGCAGCTGCCGCAGAAGATGTTGAACGGCACCAGCACGCGATCGCCAACCTTGAGGTTCTTCACCGACGGGCCGACTTCCTCCACCACGCCGCAGAACTCGTGACCGATGATCGAACCGACGCGCGTGTCGGGCACCAGGCCGTTGTAGATGTGGATGTCCGACCCGCAGATGCAGCTGCGGGTCACGCGGACGATGGCGTCGTTGGGATGCTCGATCTCGGGTTCGGCGACATGGGCAATGCGCATCGTGCGCGGACGCCGATAGGTGGTGGCCAGCATTCGATTCTCCGTAGGCGGCGGCGCCGGATTCGGCGGAGGCCAGACCATCGCGCGCCGCATGTGAAAGCGGCGCGGGGATCAGCGAACTTTCGCTGCCGTGTTCAGGGACGCCAGTTGGCGTTGCCGTCCCAGAACTCCACGCTGCGGCGGTATGCCTCGCGATCCAGTGGTACTCCGGATCCACCCTCTTCCACGCCCAGAGCGTTGCGCAGCATGGTGATCGGCGCCATCGGAATCTCCGCAGGCTCCATCGTGTACAGGCAGCCGACGATGCCCCAGTCGCCCTCGATCGGGGTGCCTTCCTTTTCCAGCTGCTGGCGGCTGTAGAGGATCGGAATAAGGAAGCGTGCCACCGGCGCTTCGACGCCCTCGAACCAGCGCACGAGCACCGGCAGCTCGGCCGGATTGCGAGCCTCGTAGCCCGAGCGCAGCAGATGGCGGTTGGCCCCGGTGACCGGGACGGTGAGGCAGCGGGTCGAGGTCCAGTTGCGATGCACGTGCAGCTTGCAGAACGGCGCGTAGCCGTCGAGGACGGCGAACGGCGCCTCGTCATTGAGACGCTGCTCGAACTGCGCAGGCGTGCAGTCCTGGATGGCGTTGGCGCGCCCACCTCGGGGAAACAGGCGGGCGCGGGCGAAGGGGGTCATGACGATGGACATGGGCGCAGTCATTCGAGGATGAAAGGAAATTCAGGCCGCGCCGCGCGCGGCAAGGCGCGACGGTATCGCAGTGGGGTGCGCCGTGTCGGATCGGATCGCCTGCGGCCTGGGAATCGGAGTGCATCGCGACGCGGCAGTGGCCGCAAGCCGCGAGTGCCGCGAGCCGGCATGCACGGTTCGTCCACCCTGCCCTGGCGCAGGGGCTGGGCAGGCCTCCGGACGCCGATCCGTCGCCCGGCTCGATTGGAGGCCGCGTCCGCCAGGTGCGGATGCCAGTCCATGCATGCATTGCGCAGGGTCGACAGCGGCAATTGAAATGAATCCATCGCGATAAAGAGATATGATCATTTCCAGATCCGCCAGCGGCGACGCGCATGATCCCGATCAGCTTCGAATTCTTCCCGTCCAAGACCGACGACCAGCATGCTCAGCTCGACCGCACCGCGAAGAAGCTGGCGGCCCATGCGCCGGAATACGTGACATGCACTTTCGGCGCCGGCGGCTCCACGCTCAGCCACACGCCCGAGACCTTGCGCCGGCTCAACCAGCAGCATGGTTTCGATGCCGCCCCGCACCTGTCGTGCGTCGGCGGCAGTCGTGAGCAGATCCGCGAGCTGCTCAAGCTCTATCGTGCGATGGGTTGCAACCGGATCGTGGCGCTGCGCGGCGACCTGCCGTCAGGCATGGGCCATGCGGGCGACCTGCGCTATGCCTCGGAACTGGTGGCCTTCATCCGCAGCGAGTTCGGCGACCGGTTCCGCATCGAGGTGGGGTGCTACCCGGAGGTCCACCCGCAGGCTGACGATGCACGCGCAGACCTGCGCCATTTCAAGACCAAGGTCGATGCCGGCGCCGATGCCGCCATCACCCAGTACTTCTACAACGCGGATGCGTATTTCCACTTCGTCGACAGCGCGCGCCGCGCGGGCGTGGAGGTGCCGATCATTCCGGGGGTCATGCCGATTTCGAACTTCAGCCAACTGCGCCGTTTCTCGGAAGGCTGCGGCGCCGAGATCCCACGCTGGATGCTCCGGCAGATGAGCGCTTACGGTGATGATGTCGATGCGATCCGCGAGCTGGCCGCCGACGTCGTGACCCGGCTGTGCGAACGCCTGGTCGCCG
>Ga0233385_1000471_pt1 | contig 20554 bp, 18 predicted proteins | sample ElkDunMinimDraft_16_FD_191543 | JGI IMG/M metagenome (GOLD analysis project Ga0233385, IMG submission 191543) | Fecal eukaryotic communites from dung pellets of Tule Elk in California, USA - Elk Dung G36 | ecosystem: Host-associated > Mammals > Digestive system > Large intestine > Fecal | place...
GGTGCATCCGGCACCGAGACCCGTATCTGCCACGGCGCGCGTCCGCCGACGTGTGGCCGCAGCCATGCCAGGTCGGGCGCGCGCGCGAGCAGCGCATCGGCGTCCATGGGCATGTCGAGTTCGCCTTCGAACGCGTTGCTGCGCAGCCGCACGTGTCCGTCGCCGGCGCGCAGTGACAGCGTGCCCGCCTGCTGTGCCTGCCCGGCCTGGCGCGCGGCGAGACCATCGGCATGGAAGCCCGCCTGGTCGAACGCCACGCGGCCCCGGACGTCGTCGAAGGCGAGTTCGAATCGCGAATCGCGCATCGCCACGCCTTGCAGGGCCACTTCGCCGTCGAGTCGGAACGGCGCCCCCGGCGGCACGGCGAGCGACATCGCGACCTGCGCCCGGCCAGCCAGGTCGAGCGCGTCGAGGGTTTCCCCCTGCGTCTCGCGGAACGGGCTCTGGCGCAGCAGCCCGAGCAGTTGCTTCGCATCGGCATTGGCAGTCGCGCTGACCTCGACCGGCGAGTCGCCATAGTCGCGGATGCGGGCGACGACATCGCGCACCGGCACGCCGGCCAGCTCGCCGCCCGCGGGCCGCAGTTCGAAGCCGGCATTGATGAAACGGATGTGGCCGTTGAGCCCGGTCATCGCCGGCCAGTCGTCCTGGAAGCGAATCGTGGCGTCTTCGATATCTCCCTCGGCGAGGAACACCCCGCGCCGGTCTTTCGCATCGTGCGTATCGAACGGCCAGTCGTCGAGATCGCCGGCGACGATGCCGTAGCCGTTGCGGACAGTCCCTCCGACCAGCGCCATGTCCAGCCAGGCACGCGCCGTTGCCGGCATCCGGTGGCGCACCCAGAACTTCTTCGCCACCGGGATCTCCGCGGCATCGACATCGGCAACCAGGTCCAGGCGCGGGCGTCCGTCGCCATCGAACCGCAGCCCGCCGCGGGCGTCGGCCGCATAGCCGTCGCCCTCGATGCGGAGCCCGGGAGTCTCCACCCGCCAGCCCTCGACGTCGCGCCAGGCGGCAATCTCGCCATCGAGCCGCAGCGGATGCAGGACGCCGAAACCCGGCGGCCAGTCGAACACCGCCTCCGCGGCCGGGTCGGGGCGGAACACCACGCCGGCGCCATCGCCGAGGATGGTTCCACCGAGTCCGGACAGGCCGGGACGATCGCCGACCGGTACAAACCCCAGATCCTCGATCCGCGCCGACAGCCGCAGCGGCCCGCCCGCACGCGCAGCGAAGCGTACGTCCGAGAGCACCGCGTGCGGCGCGGCGGCCTGCAGCCATTCGCGCAGCGACGGGCCGATGCCATCACTCAGCGCCGCCAGCGCGATCAGGGGCGCCACTTCGACCCGTCCGGCGTGCATCGAGCGCTGCCGGCCACCACTGAGCATCAGGCCGTCGAGCACCTGCTCGCGGTCGAGATGCACGATGCGCAGGGTCGGGGCGTCCAGTCGCCAGTCGCCGTCGACATGCGCCCAGCGCGCGCGTATGCGCGCGCCCTGGAACACGACCGTCGGTGCATCGGTCGAGGCGCGGGCGACATCGCCGGCGCGCTGCAGCGACACCGCATCGAGGGCCACGTCGCCAGTCACCGCTTCGACGCGTCGCCCACGCAGGTCGATCCACGCATCCACCCGGCCGTGGCCGGCCTGGATCGCCACGCCGCTCGCGGCCAGCAATGGCGACCAGATGCGCAGGTCATTGCGCGGCATCGCGACGAAGGCGCGCCCGTCGCCCTGCTCGCGCAACAGGTTCAATCGCAGGTCCAGCGGCGCGCCGTCCGCTTCCACCCAGGCGCGCGCCGCGGCGCGCACGCGGCGCCGGTCGACGCGCATGCGCAGGTCCACGCGCGGCAGCGTGTGCGCGATCGAGAGCGAAGGGGCGTCGATCGTCAGCCGCGCGCCGACCACCTGCAGCTCGCCCAGCCCCTGCAGCGCGTCGAGGGGATCCTCGTCGTCGCCCGCCGCGCCCGGCAGGCCGCGGACCTGCCAGGTCCCGTCGTCGGCGCGCTGCAGCGTGAGCGCGATGCCATGCAGGCGCAGTTCGGTCAGCGATCGGCCGGGCAGCAGGCCGGAGTACTGCGCGATCTGGATCTCGGCCTTGCCGACCGGCACCGCCAGGCCCGGCTCACCGATGCGCAGGCCGGTGACCCGCAGCAACGGCCCACGGCGGGTCCATGCGGCTTCAAGGGTGTCGAACCCGACCGGGCGACCCGCGCGCTCGCCCAGCCAGCGGGCGACGGTCTGCGGGTTGCGTTCCAGCCAGGGCAGCGCGAACTGCGACGTGACGACCGCCGCCAGCGCCATTGTCACCAGCACCGCGGCGAGCAGATACCACGCCGCACGCCCCACACGATGCAGGGGCGAGGTCCGGATGGCCGTCATCGCCGCTCCGCTCCGGCGCGCGACGTCGGTGCATGCGACCGGGCAGGGACTTCAGAGCAATACAACGTCGAACTGCTCCTGCAGGTACTGGTCGTCGGACTGGAAGCGGATCGACTTGCCGAGGAACTCCTCCAGCTCGACCACTGCGGCCGACTCCTCGTCGGTGATCATGGACACCACCTTGGGCGAGGCGATGACCAGCAGGCGATCGGCCTCGAACTGGCGGACGGCCCGCACGATCTCGCGGAAGATCTCATACGTCACGGTCTCGACGGTCTTGACGATGCCGCGGCCACCACAGGCGCCGCAGGTTTCGCCGAGCTGCCGCTGGAGACTTTCGACCGTGCGCTTGCGGGTCATCTCCACCAGCCCCAGCGGGGAGAAGTCGTAGACCGTGGTCTTGGCGTGATCCTTGGACAGCGACTTCTCGAGCGTGCGCAGCACCTGGCGCCTGTGCTCGGCATCCACCATGTCGATGAAGTCGATGATGATGATGCCGCCGAGGTTGCGCAGACGCAGCTGGCGCGCGACCGCCTGCGCGGCCTCGAGGTTGGTGCGGAACACCGTCTCCTCCAGATTGCGCTGGCCCAGGAACGACCCGGTGTTGACGTCGACCGTGGTCATCGCCTCTGTCTGGTCGATCACCAGGTACCCGCCCGACTTGAGCGGCACGTCCTTCTTCAGGGCGCGCTGGATCTCGTCCTCCACCCCGTAGAGGTCGAAGATCGGCCGCGTGCCGGTGTAGCACTCGATGCGGTCGACCAGCCGCGCCTGCTCTGCCGGACCCGGTGCCGGCAGGTATTGCGCGGCGAAGATGCAGAGCTTCTCGAAGGTGTCGCGCGAATCGACCTTGACCTTGTCTACGTCGCGCCGCATGAGGTCGCGCACCGCGCGCATCGGCAGCGTGAGGTCCTCGTAGACGCAGGTCCCCACGCGCGCCTCGGCCGTGCCGCGTTCGATCAGCGTCCAGGCCCGCTGCAGGTAGGCGATGTCCTCGGCGAGCGCTTCCGCGCTTTGGCCTTCCGCGTTGGTACGCACGATGTAGCCGTGGCCACCGGTCGCTGCCGCCAGTTCGGAGACCAGCGTCTTGAGACGGGTCCGCTCGACCTCGTCCTCGATCCGCGCCGACACCCCGACCACGTGCGACTGAGGCAGCAGCACGAGGTAACGGGACGGAATGCTGATCTGCGTGGTCAGGCGCGCGCCCTTGCCGCCGATCGGATCCTTGACCACCTGCACCACGATGTCCTGGCCGTCGCGCAGCAGTTCGTTGACCGCCAGCGTCGGCAATGGAGCAGGAAACAGGCTTTCGCCGTTGGGCTCGGTGTCGATGGCGGCCTGCGGCGGACGGACGACGTCGTTGGCATGCAGGAACGCGGCGCGCTCCAGGCCGATGTCGACGAAGGCCGCCTGCATGCCCGGCATCACCCGCTGCACCTTGCCCTTGTAGATGTTGCCCACCACGCCACGGCGCCAGCCGCGTTCGATGTGCAGCTCCTGCAGCATGCCGTTCTCGACCACCGCCACGCGCGTCTCGCGCGGAGTCACGTTGATCAGGATCTCTTCGGACATGCGGGTCTCGGGCTCAGTGGTCGGATGCGAAGGGCCGCGGATGCAGCCCGAATGTACGCAGCAACGCTGCGGTCTGCTGCAGCGGCAGGCCGACGACCCCGGAGTAACTGCCGTCCATGCGCGCGACGAACAGCTCTGCGCCGCCCTGGATCGCGTAGGCGCCGGCCTTGCCGCGCGGCTCGCCGGTCGCCACATAGGCGGCGATGGTCGCTTCGTCGAGCGTGTCGAACGTGACCCCGGTGACCACCACGACCTGGCCGATGCGTCCCTCGCCGACCACGACTACGGCCGAAACCACCTCGTGTCGACGGCCCGACAGCGTCCGCAGCATCGCCATCGCATCGGCTTCGTCGCGTGGCTTGCCGAACACCACACCGTCGAGGACGACTTCGGTATCGGCGCCGAGCACCAGCGTTTCCGCGCCACCGCCGAGCGCCTGCAGTCCCGCGCGCGCCTTGTCGCCGGCCACGCGCAGCACGTAGTCGGCTGCAGGCTCGTCCGCTCCGCGGACCTCGGGCACATCGATGTCGATCTGCCCGAACGGCAGTCCGAGACGGGCCAGCAGTTCGCGGCGGCGGGGGGATTGCGAGGCAAGATGCAGCATCGCGCAAGGATACCGTGCGGGCCCCCTGCCCTCTGCCCGCTGGATCCGCATCAACCCGGTACGGCTCACGGGCCGTTCACCGGAGCGTGACGACCCTTGCTTCCCACCTTGGAGTTCTCGATGCGCCTCATTGTTCGTCCTTTGCTGCTTGCCTGCGGCCTCGCCCTCGGAACCCTGTCGATGACCGCCAGCGCCCAGCCCATGCACCAGGCCACACCCGGCGATGGCACCCTGTTGTCGATCTCCGCGCAGGCGGAGGCAAGCCGCAAGCCCGACATCGCCGTGCTGTCGACCGGCGTGGTGACCCAGGCCGCCGATGCCAACGCGGCCATGCGCGGCAATGCCGAACAGATGGCCAAGCTCATGACCGCGATCAAGGCGGCCGGCATCGCCGACCGCGACATGCAGACATCGGGCATCAACCTCAATCCGCAGTACCGCTACGCCGAAAACCAGCCGCCGGCGATTACCGGCTACCAGGCCAGCAACACGGTGAATCTGAAGGTCCGCGACATCGGGAAGCTCGGCCAGGTGCTCGACGCGCTCGTGGCCAGTGGCGCCAACCAGATCAACGGGCCGACCTTCGAGATCGAAGATGCCGAAGCCGTCCGCGACGAGGCCCGCGCAGCGGCACTGAAGACGGCCCAACGCCGGGCCGAAACCTATGCCACGTCGCTGGGCATGCGCGTGCGCCGCATCGTCAGCATCAGCGAGGGCGGCGGCTTCCAGGCGCCACCACGCCCGATGATGGCGATGCGCTCCGTGCAGCAGGACAGTTTCTCGTCACCCGTATCGCCCGGTGAGAGCACGCTCACCGCAAACCTCGACGTCGTTTTCGAATTGGGACGCTGACATGAGCCAGAACAGGACCACCCACGAACCGCCGACCCGCCCAGGCCAGAATCCGGGGTATTCCGAGAAGAACCCCAACGACAAGGGCGATGCCCAGCAGCCGGCGGACACCCACGAGCGCAATCCCGACGACGGCGGCCTCGATCGCGAGCCGGAGAGCATGCCGGAGGATTGAGCACCGCCCGCTCGCAGGCATCGACCGCCCGCCGCGTAGGGGCCGGTTGCCAAAGGAACGCGTGAACGCAGGCGCGTACGGCTTGCGGAGACAGGCCGCCGCACTGCGCGCGCGGCACCTCTCCTGTCCTGCGCTGCTCGGGGATTGACAGCACGCAGTGCGACGCGCGTTCGGGCGATGCGCCCAGCAGAGCCCGTCCCGCGCAGCGCGGCCCAAAAGGGATCAGTTCGGCAGGCCGGAGACGCCTGAGCGGTCACCGCTCCCCACGCCATCCTGGTGTTGCACGCGGCCTGACCTGCTGCGCCCGCGCGAGTGCGCGGGACGGTGGCCCCTGCGGCAGCCTCGCAACTGCTCACACCTGCAGCCGCGACGGTTCAGGCCCGGTGATAGGGATGATTGGCCAGCATCGCCGCGGCGCGATAGAGCTGCTCGGCGAGCACCAGCCGCACGAGCATGTGCGGGAGCGTCAGAGGCCCGAGCGACCAGCGCTCGTCTGCCCGCGCGAGCACGTCGGGCGCGTGGCCTTCGGGCCCGCCAATGAGGAACGCCAGGTCGCGGCCCTGCATGCGCCAGTGCTCGAGGCGCTGGGCGAGATCCTCGGAAGAATGCAGCCTGCCGCGCCCGTCGAGCGCCACCACCAGCGCATCGCGCGGCACCGCCGCCAGTACACGTCCGCCCTCGTCGGACATTGCGCGCGCCGTGTCACGGCCCTTGCCGCGCAGGCCGGGCTCGACTTCGACAAGATCCAGCGGCAGCCAGTGCGACAGCCGCTTGCGGTATTCGGCGAAGCCCTCCGCGACCCATGCAGGCGCGCGCTCGCCCACGGCGATCAGCTTCGCTTTCACTGGAGCACCGCGTCCGGCGCGGAGGCCGGGCGCGCCCGATCAGGCATCGCGGCGCGGGCCGCGATCCTCGGCCGGCGGCTCGTCGCCCACGGTCCACAGCCGCTCGAGGGCGTAGAACTCGCGCACGCGCGGCAGCATGACGTGGACGACGACGTCGCCCAGATCGACGAGTACCCATTCGGCCTCGCGCTCGCCTTCGACACCAAGCGGCTGACAGCCGAGCTTCTTGGCGTGCTTGACGACTTCGTCGGCGATCGACTTGACGTGGCGGCTGGACGTGCCCGAGGCGATGACCATGAAGTCGCAGACGCTGCTGCGTCCACGCACGTCGATGTCGATGACGTCGACGGCCTTGATTTCGGCGACCGCCGCGCGCGCGACCTCGAGCAAAGCGTCCGGGGACGGCGGCGGTTCGGGCAGGCGGGTCTTGATGACGTGTGCGGGATTGGACAAGAGTGTGGCTTCTGAAAGTGCGGCGGAAATTATAGCGGAGCGCGAGAGCCTGCTCCGTACAAGCCCTTCTCGTGGATGAATGCGGCCACCGGCTCCGGCAGCCAGCCTTCGGTCGAAGCGCCCGCGGCGAGGCGCGCCCGCACCTCGGTTGCCGACACGCGGGACAGGGGCTGATGCAGGCGCAGGACCCGACCGGCGGGCTGCGTCCGCAGCTCGTCCGGCGACGTGGCCCAGCGCGGGGCCAGGGCGGTGGCGAGGTCGCCCGGCAGTTCGGCGTCGAGCGCGCTGCCCGGGCGCTCTGCGACTACCAGATGGGCCAGTTCGAACAGCTTCGGCCAACGATGCCAGGCCGTCAGGCCCAGCAGGCTGTCGGCGCCGACGAGCCAGGCGATCGGCGCAGAAGGGCCCAGCGTGTCGCGCAGCCCGGCCAGGGTGTCGACGGTGTAGCTGCGGCCGCCCCGATCGAGCTCGCTGCGGTCGAGCATCAACCCAGCCATCCCCTCAATGGCCAGGGCAACCATTGCCGCCCGCGTTTCCGCATCCGCGCCGGGGGCCGCGCGATGCGGCGGGTCCCCCGCGGGCATCAGCCGGACAGTGCAGCCCAGCGCATCGCGGGCCGCGCAGGCGATCGCCAGATGGCCGCAATGGATCGGATCGAAGGTTCCGCCGTAGACCAGGTGCAGCGGCTCCGCCGCGCCGCTCATGCGGCCAGCAGGGCGCCGGCGCGCGCGTCTGCGACCGCGACCAGCAGCCGCTCGAGCGCAAGCCAGCCGTCGGTCGGGTCCTGCCCCGGCCGACCGCGGCCCTTGGCGATGCGGTCCACGCGCCCGGCCTCGGCGACGAAACGCACCCAGCGCGCTTCGGGATGGCGCTGCAGCGCCCGCCTGTAACCGGCCTGGCGGGCGTCCCAGATGCGCTGGGCCTTGAATTCGCCGGCCAGATTGCCGCCGCGGGCCTGGACCTGCGCCAGCTGCGCGGCGCGCGAGAGCTCCATCACCACCATGCCCATCAGCGCGGGAATCGCAGCGCCCTCTGCCCGCAGCCCGGAGAGCATGCGCACCACCTGCGCCGGTTGACCGTTGAGCGTCGCGTCGAGCAGGCGGAACACGTCGAAGCGCGCCGCATCCGCCACCAGCGCATGCATGCGCGGCGCGTCAAGCGTGCTGCCGTCCGCCAGCAGCGCGAGCTTGTCGATCTCCTGCGCCGCGGCCAGCAGGTTGCCGTCGACGCGTTCGGCCAGCTGCTGCACGGCGGCCCGGTCGGCCAGCACGTTGCGGCTGCGCAGGCGGGCGTCGATCCAGCTTTCCAGCTCGTGCGGCTTGACCTGCCAGGCCACGACCAGATGACCGATGCCGGTGATCGCCTCGCTCCATTTGCCGCCGTGCTGCCGGCTCCACTCGCCCCCGGTGACCAGCAGGGTCACATCCGAGGGTGGATCGGCACAGAACCCGCTGATGACCTGGGCGCCGTCCTTGCCGGGCTTGGTCGTCGGCAGGCGGATCTCGACCAGTCGGCGCGAGGCAAACAGACTCGGCGCCCGGAACGTGGCCTCGACCGCGTTCCAGTCGATGTCGCGCCCTTCCGGCTCGAAGACCTCCCGCTCGGCAAAGCCCTGCGCACGCGCGGCCGCCCGCACTGCGTCGGCGGCCTCGAGCACGCGCAGCGGCTCCGGCCCCGCGATCAGATAGGCCGGACGCAGCGGCTCGCGATCGAGTTGCGCCACCAGACGCTCGGGCGTCAGTTCCATGACCGGCTCAAGCAGGCATTGACGCGCGCCAGGCTCACTCGAGCGGGCGTTGCTGCGGGTTACGGAACACCGCATCGATACGACGGATGATCGAGGCAGTCATCTCGCGCTCGAGTTCGCGCGAGAGCAGCTCGCGCTCCGAGTCGGCACCGATCGTGTCGGTCGGCGGCGCCAGATAGTCGCGCGAGAGCTCGATCGCCTGCTGCGGGACGATGGCACGGCCATCGGCATCACGCATCGAGAACACCACCGCATAGCGCAGGGTGTACTCCAGCGCGCGGCCCTGCGCGTCCAGGCTCGCCGGCAGCGCAGCCCAGCGCTCGGACTGGATGTTGAGCGTTGCGACATCGGTCACGCCGGGTTCGGCGATCTCGGCACCCGCCGCCGCCAGTGCCCGTTCGACCGAACGCGCCAGGCGGCTGTAGGGATCGCTCGACACGATGTCCACCGGCCCAAGGTCGGCCGGCAGGGTCAGCGCATTACGCAGATGGAAGCCGCAGGCCGAGAGCGTCAGTACGAGGGCGACGAGGGCCAGAGACGGGAAAACCGATCGGAGGATGCGCATGGGCGAAGTCTGGATGAGGGGGACAGGACCGGCAAGCGCCGGTCGGAGATGCGGCGACGCCGGGTTCAGCCGGCGACGATGTTGACGATCTTGCCCGGTACGACGATCACCTTGCGCACGGTTGATCCGTCGAGGAACTTCGCGACGTTCGGCTCGGCCAGTGCCATCGCCTCGATCGTCTCCCGCGGCAGGTCCACCGCCACCTCGATCGTCCCGCGCAGCTTGCCGTTCACCTGCACTGCGAGCGTCACCGCATCGCGCTGCAGCGCAGCCGGGTCGGCCTGCGGGAACGCCTGGTCCTCGAGCAGGGTCTCGGCGTGACCCAGCACCTGCCACAGCGTGTGGGCGATATGCGGGGTGATCGGATTGAGCAGCAGCACGATGGTCTCGAACGCTTCCTGGCGCAGCGCACAGGCGTTCGCATCCGTCTCGTCGAACTTGCCCACATGATTGAGCAGTTCCATGACCGCGGCGATCGCGGTGTTGAAGCTGTGGCGGCGGCCGTAGTCGTCGCCGACCTTCTGGATCGCCTCGTGCAGCTGCCGGCGCAGGGTCTTCTGCGCCGGCGTCGCGGCTGCGACATCGAACGCACCGGCCTCCCCACCCTGCACGTGCTTCTGCACCTGGTTCCACAAGCGCCGCAGGAAGCGCGACATGCCCTCGACGCCGGCCTCGTTCCACTCCAGCGACTGCTCGGGCGGCGCCGCGAACATCGAGAACAGGCGCACGGTATCGGCACCGTACTTGCCGATCATCGACTGCGGATCCACGCCGTTGTTCTTCGACTTGGACATCTTCTCGGTGCCGCCGATCGAGACCGGCTGGCCGTCCAGCTTCGAGGTCGCGCCGGTGATCCGGCCCTTGTCGTCGCGGGTGATCTCGACATCGGCCGGGTTGATCCAGTCCTTGCCGCCGTTGCCCTGCTCCCGATAGAAGGTATCGGCGATGACCATGCCCTGGGTCAGCAGGTTGATCACCGGCTCGTCGCTGCGCACCAGGCCTTCGTCGCGCATCAGGCGGTGATAGAAGCGGAAATACAGCAGGTGCAGGATCGCGTGTTCGATGCCGCCGATGTACTGGTCGACCGGCGTCCAATAATCGGCGCGTTCGTCGACCATGTCGGCCGCGCCCGGCGAGGTGTAGCGGGCGGTGTACCAGCTCGACTCCATGAAGGTGTCGAAGGTGTCGGTCTCGCGTTCGGCCGCGCCGCCGCAGCTCGGACACGTGGTCCTGCGCCACTCGGGATTGGATTTGATCGGTGACTGCACGACACCCGGGTTGGCGAAGGCGTCCTCGACGTCTTCGGGCAACAGGACGGGAAGCTGATCCTCGGGCACCGGCACCGCGCCGCAGGCATCGCAGTAGATCACCGGGATCGGGCAGCCCCAGTAGCGCTGGCGGCTGACGCCCCAGTCGCGCAGGCGGAAGTTCACCTTGCGGCTGCCACGACCCTCCGCTTCGAAGCGGGCGGCCAGGGCATCGAGCGCCTGCTGGAAGTCGAGACCGTCGAACTCGCCCGAATTCACCAGCCAGCCGCGATCGGTGTAGGCGCTCTCTTCGGCGATGCGGTATTCGAATTCCTCGACGACCTGTACCGCAGCGCCGGTGTCGTAGACATCCAGCGAGGCGCCGCCTTCGAGCGCGGACTGCATCGGATCGGTGTGTGTGGCGCGGTCGCGGCCGATTTCCTCGAGCGCATCGCGCACGTCGGTCGGCACGACCACCATCCTGATCGGCAGGCCATAGGCCTTGGCGAATTCCCAGTCGCGTTGATCGTGGCCGGGGACAGCCATGACCGCACCGGTGCCGTAGCCCATCAGCACGAAATTGGCGACCCAGACCGGGATTTCCTCGCCGGTGATCGGGTGCAGTACGCGCAGGCCGGTGTCCATGCCGCGCTTGGCCTGGGTCTCGAGCTCGGCTTCCGAGACTCCGCCCCGTCGCAGGTCGGCAACGAATTCCGCAAGGTCGGGATCGTTTTCCGCCGCGCGGATCGCGAGCGGATGTTCGGCCGCGACCGATACGAAGGTCACGCCCATCAGGGTATCGGGACGCGTGGTGTAGACCGCGAGCTTTTCGTCGCTGCCCACCACGTCGAACGCGAACTCCAGGCCCTCGCTGCGACCGATCCAGTTGCGCTGCATGGTCTTGACCGAATCCGGCCAGCCATCGAGCGTGTCGAGACCGTCGAGCAGTTCCTGGGCGTAGGCGGTGATCTTGAGGAACCACTGCGGGATCTCGCGCTTCTCCACCAGGGCGCCGGAGCGCCAGCCGCGACCGTCGATGACCTGCTCGTTGGCCAGCACGGTCTGGTCGACGGGATCCCAGTTGACGACCGAGTTGCGGCGGTAGGCCAGGCCCTTCTTCATCAGCCGCACGAACATGCGCTGCTCGTGGACGTAGTAGTCCGGCGCGCAGGTCGCGAACTCGCGGCTCCAGTCGATCGCATAGCCCAGCGACTGCAGCTGGCCGCGCATGTGCGCGATGTTGGCGTAGGTCCACTTGGCCGGCGCGGTGCCGTTCTTGATCGCCGCGTTCTCGGCCGGCAGGCCGAACGCGTCCCAGCCCATCGGCTGCAGCACGTTCTTGCCGGTCATGCGCTGGTAGCGGCTGATGACGTCGCTGAGCGTGTAATTGCGCACGTGCCCCATGTGCAGCGCGCCCGATGGATACGGCAGCATCGACAGGCAGTAGTACTTGGGCTTGTCGGGCCGCTCGGTGACTTCGAAGGCACGGGTCGTGGTCCAGAACCGCTGGGCGTCGGACTCCACCGGAGTGGGTTGATAGGCAGTGGAATCGACGAACGGCTCGTTGGACACGGGATGCGCTGCTGTGCTGCGGTACAAGCGCGAAGCCTACCCCAGCGCCGTGACCACCGCCATGGATCACCGCCCCCAAGCCCCTGGGGCGGGGCGCACTGGCTAGAATCCCCGGCCCCGCTCTTGGATCTTCTCCCTTGCCCGCATCCCCGTCCCGGATCTCGCGGTATCGCCTGCCTGCGTTCGCTGTCGCCCTGGTGCTGCTTGTGGGCGTGGCGATCGCCAGCCTGACGGCAGTCGCCGGCCTGCGCAGCAGCAATGCGTGGATCGAGCACAGCTACGAGGTGATCAACCGGATCGAGGTCGTCGAGCGCTCCATCCGTGCCGTGGAGGCGAATGCGCGCGCCTACCGCCTGACCGGTCATCCGGATTTCCGCAGCGAGTACCTCGCGGCGGCGCCCGACGTCGACAGGACCATCGAAGCCCTGACCATGCTGATCCGCGACAACCCGGACCAGGACACGCGGGCGAGGCACCTGCGCGATATCGCCCGGCAGCATCTCGCCGAACTGCGCCGCCTGCACGACCTGCAGGAGGCCCGCGGCGCCGAAGCCGCGCGGCTTGCGACCGATCCGGGCACCGTGCTGCAGCAATGGGGTGAAATCGAGGGGATCGGCTCGCAGATGCGTCGCGACGAGCTGGGCCTGCTTGCCGAGCGCAAGGCGAACAACCACCGGCAGGCGGTGCAGCTGAGCGTGATCGTGATCCTGGGAATGCTCGGCTCGGGCGCGATCATGGTGATCCTCATGACGAGCCTCACCCGCGAGAACCGTCGCGCGCTCAGGCTGGAGAAGGAGGCCCGCGGCGCGGCGCACGAGATGGCGTTGAGCATGGACCAGGTCAACCGCCTGTCCCGGCAGCGGCACGAGCTGAGCCGGTATTCCGGGCTCCTGCAGAGCTGCACGACGCGCGATGAGATCGTGCAGCTGTCGATCGAGACGATCCTGCGGCTGCTGCCTGGCGCCAGTGGGCGGATCTATCTTCTGCGCGCTTCGCAGAAATTCCACGACAGCGTCGCGAGCTTTGGCGAAGCGATGATCAGCAGCCCCGATGCCTTGCTGCCCGAGGACTGCTGGGCACTGCGTCGCGGCCAGATGCACATGCTTGCGGGCGTCGACCGCAGGCAACTGTGCTGCGGACATCTCGACCCGGGCATGCCGGCGCCGGGCGTCACCTCGATCTGTCTGCCGCTGAGTGCGCAGAGCAGTTCGATCGGCCTGCTGCACGTCAGCGCGCCGACCGAGCAGGTCGACCATGGCGACGGCATCGACGAACTCATCGGCCAGCTGGCCGAGCAGCTGGGACTGGCGATCGCCAACCTGCAGCTGCGCGAAACCTTGCGCACGCAATCCCTGCGCGACCCGTTGACCGGCCTGTTCAACCGCCGGTACCTGGAAGAAAGCCTGGGCCGCGAGCTGCAGCGCTGCGAACGCCGCGGACTGCCGCTGTCGGTGCTGATGCTCGATGTCGACCACTTCAAGCGCTTCAACGACACCCACGGCCACGCCGCAGGCGACGCCCTGCTCTCGCAGATCGGCCGCCAGATCGAGGCCGCCGTGCGTGACGAGGACATCGCCTGCCGCTACGGCGGCGAGGAGTTCACCCTGGTCATGCCGGAACTCGACGCTGCGAGCGCCTGCGCGCGCGCCGAGCGGATCCGCTGCACGGTGGAGATGACGACGGTGCAGCACCTGGGGCAGCAGCTCGGACCGGTGACGATCTCGGTCGGCATCGCGACCTTCCCCGGCGATGGACACGGGCCCCACCTGCTGCTGCAGATGGCCGACGCAACGCTCTACCGGGCCAAGGCCGAAGGCCGCAACCGCGTGCTGCACGTGTCGTACGCGCCCTGACCCCTGCACATCGCGCAAGCGTGCTTCAATCCGGGACCGCCGCCGTTCCGGAGTTACCCATGGCTTCACGCGTCCGTCTGTCGTCCTCCGCCCTGCTGGCCGCGACCCTGCTGTCGCCCATTGGCGCCATCGCCGCCACGCAGACCGCCCTGCACTGCGAGCGGCTCTTCGATGCGCGCAGCGGACGCGTGCTCGGCGAACACACGATCCTGGTCGAGGACGGTCGGATCCGCGAGGTGATTCCCGGCCGGGCCAAGCTCGGCGGCGATGTGGAATCGATCGTGCTCGCGGAGCGCACCTGTTCGCCGGGGTGGACCGATCTCCACGTGCACCTGGGATCGCAGTCCAGCCCGGCGAGCTATTCCGAAGGATTCCGTCTCGATCCGGTGGACTACGCGTTCCGCGCGGTCGGCTACGCGCGCAAGACGCTCGATGCCGGTTTCACCAGCGTGCGCGACCTTGGCGGCGAAGTCAGTCCGCACCTGCGCGATGCGGTCAACCAGGGACTGGTCGAGGGACCGCGGATCTTTGCCGCCGGCAAGTCGATCGCCACCACCGGCGGCCACGCCGATCCGAGCAATGGCTACAACTCCATGCTCTCGCACCTGCTCGGCCCGCCAGGCCCCACCGAGGGGGTCATCAACTCGGTCGACGATGCGCGCCAGGCCGTGCGCCAGCGCTACAAGGAAGGCAGCGACGTCATCAAGATCACCGCCACCGGCGGCGTGTTGAGCTACGCGCGCAGCGGCGATGCGCCGCAGTTCACCGTCGACGAGGTCCAGGCGATCATCGATACCGCCCGCGACTACGGCTACCGCGTCGCCGCCCATGCGCACGGCACAGAGGGAATGAAGCGCGCGGTGCTCGCCGGCGTCACCAGCATCGAGCACGGCACCCACATGGACGACGAAGTGATGCGGCTGATGAAGCAGCGCGGCACCTGGTATGTGCCCACGATCTATGCAGGCCGCTTCGTCGCCGACAAGGCGAAGGAGCCGGGCTACTTCCCGGAAGTCGTGCGACCCAAGGCCGCGACCATCGGCGCGCAGATCCAGGACACCGCCGCGCGTGCCTATCGCGCCGGCGTGCCGATCGCGTTCGGCACCGACCAGGGCGTTGGCCCGCACGGCGACAACGCGCGCGAGTTCATCTACATGGTGGAGGCCGGCATTCCGGCCGCCTATGCGCTGCAGTCGGCGACGCTGCATGCCGCCACCGTGCTCGGCGTCGACGACCAGGGCGTCATTGAAGCCGGCAAGCGCGCCGACATCATCGCGATGCCGGGCGATCCGGTAGCGGACATCAACGTGGTGATGGCGGTCGACTTCGTCATGCAGGCCGGCCGCGTGCACCGCATGCCGGACGCGCCGTCGATCGCCGCCGACTGAACCGCGTCAATGCTGGCGTGGCAGCCGCCACGCCAGCAACAGGGTCCACGCCCACCAGCACGCCAATGCCAACCGCGTCGCGATCTCGGGGCCGACCAGCATCGGCGCGAACAGGCAGATCGCGACCGTCGCGCACAGGATCAGCGACGGCCAGCGCACACTCGGCAATGCAATTCCCGACAGCAACGCGGCGGCGGCAAAGGCGAGCATCCAGACCATCCACGTGGCGGCATGCCAGCGACTCATGCCGCGGTCGAGCGCCTCGGGATCGAGCGGCAACAAGCCCTGGGCCGCGAACGCCAGTGCCGCCAGCAGCATCAGCCGCAGGGCGATGCCGGCGCCCATGCCCGAACCGGGCAGTCGGGCCCGTAACCGCAGCGCCACCGCTGCAACGACCACGCCAGGCCCGATCCAGGCCAGTGCGTTGAACACCCATGACAAGGGCATGCCGGTCGCGCCGGGCAGCGCCAGCGGCGCGGCGGCCGGCACGCCGGTCAACGCCGCCGCGATCAGCAGCGTGAGCAGGCTGCAGGCGTGCGCGGCGGCGCACAGCAGCAGGTCGGGGCGCCTCACGCCGCCCACCGGAACACGTCCTCGACGCCGACCCCGAAGGCCCGCGCAATGCGGAATGCCAGTTCCAGCGATGGCGCATAACGCCCCGCCTCCAGCGCGATGATCGTCTGCCGCGTGACCTGGCAGGCCTCGGCCAGGGCCTGCTGGGTCATTTCGCCGTGCTCGAAACGCAGGCGCCGGATCTCGTTGGTGATGGGTGTGCCGGTCAACGTCGATCCCGCCAGTACAGCAGCGCAGTCGCGGCGTATTCGACCAGCCAGCCGCACATCAGCGCGAGAATCATCAGATTGCCAATCATGAAATGCGTGGCCCATTCGAGCCGATCGGCGGGCGACAGTCCCAACGTCACAGCCAGCGTGATGACACAGACCACCAGGGCCCCGCGCCCCCATCCAGCGGCCCTGGCCTCGATGTCGCGATCGCGTTCGTCTGTCTGCACGCGCCCCCTCCAACGCGACGCCAATACCCGCGACAACACCGTCCAGGCAATGAGCAGCATCATCAGATTGCGCACGATCACGCGGGCGTGCGGCGCCCCGGAAATGGACGCGCCCTGGAATACGTGCAGGTTACCGACGAAGTACAAGGTGGCCATGCACATGAAGACCGTACCGACCCACGCTTGCCATTCGCCCGGCGCGATGCCCTGATCCAGAACGCCGTCGGGCGTCGTCGAAACCGCATAGAGCGCCACCCATGCGGTGCCGACCAGCAGCGCCGACCCCAGCACGCCGACATCCATACCCAATAGCGTTCCGTGTCCGGCCAGCAGCATCCACAGCGCAGCTCCCGCCAGCAGCAACAGGCCAGGCCCCCTCCAACGACGCAGCACCATGTCCGCTCCAGATTACTTCATGTAAGAAACACATTACTTTCCAGCGGGACGATGTCAACTATTTTTGACATGGTTGTATCCTGCGCGGCCGTCGCCATCTGCTTGTGATCGCGCACGGCGCTTCCCCTTCCAAGGATTTCCGCATGCTCCTCGACGGCAACGCCCCCGCCACCGACGCTCCCCGCCACGTCTTCGACGCGACCACCGCCAACTTCGAGACCGAGGTTCTGCAGAGGTCCTTGCAGACGCCGGTGCTCATCGATTTCTGGGCCGAATGGTGCGGGCCGTGCAAGTCGCTTGGACCGGTGCTGGAGAAGCTCGCGGCCGAATACAACGGCGCGTTCGTGCTGGCCAAGGTGGATGTCGACAAGGAGCAGCAGATCGCCGCTGCCTTCCAGATCCGTTCGGTGCCTACCGTGTTCCTGCTGGTCGGCGGCCAGCCGGTCGACGGCTTCCCCGGCGCGCTGCCCGAAGGCGAGGTCCGCGAATTCCTCCAGCGCCACGGCATCACGCCCGCGGAAGGGACGCCCGCCGAAGACGCCACCCCGGCGCCGCTCGACCCCGCCGCTGAAGTCGCCCGCCTGCGCGAGGCAATCGCAGCCGAGCCCGACAAGGCGGAGCTGCGCCTCGATCTGGCCCTGGCATTGCTGCAGACCGGCGCGGCGCAGGAGGCCGAAAGCCTGCTCGATGGCCTGCCGGCCAATCTCGCCACCGACGACCGCACCATCAAGGCCCGCGCGCGCCTGGACTTCGCGACCCTCCTGGCCGACGCGCCGCCGGTGGAGGCATTGCAGGCCGCGATCGCGGCCGATCCGGGCAACCTGACCGCCCGCCACCAGCTGGGCGTGCGCCATATCGTCGCCGGAGACGCAGAGGCGGGCTTCGAGCAGTTCATCGAGATGCTCAGCCGCGATCGCGACTTCCAGGACGGACTGCCGCGCAAGGCACTGATCGACGCGTTCCGCATCGTCGAGGACCCCGCGCTGGTCGGCCGCTATCGCCGCAAGATGGCCTCGCTGCTGTTCTGATCCGGTCTCGGCCACAGACCCCGTACAGCTGCGTATGGCAAGATCGGCGCCCCCCGCCGATCGCACTGCCATGACGCCCCGCCGCGCCCGACTGATGTTCAACCTGTGGCCACCATTCCTGTTCACCGGGATCCGGGTCACCGCGATCGACGCGCGGTTCCGGCATGCGCGCGTCGAACTGCGCCAGCGCTGGTACAACAGCAACTATGTCGGCACGCACTTCGGCGGCAGCCTGTTCGCGATGACCGACCCGTTCTGGATGATCCTGACCCTGCGCGCGCTCGGCAGCGAACACGTGGTCTGGGACAAGGCGGCGGAGATCGAGTTCGTCCGCCCAGGCCGCGGTACCGTGCACGCGAGCTTCGACCTCGATGACGCGACGGTCGAGACGATCCGCGCGGCGACCGCCGACGGCAGCAAGCACCTGCACTGGTTCACCACCGATGTACTCGATGCCTCGGGCGAACTGGTGGCCCGCGTGCGCAAGCAGATCTACGTCCGCCGCAAGCGGCGCGCGTCTCAGTCCGCCGACGCGACCGCCTCGACCAGATAGGCCGGCAGGGGCAGCGACCAGGTGTCGACGGGGCTGATATAGCGCTGCGCGATGCCGAGCGTGCGCCCATCGGGACCGATGGTGATGTCGTAGCCGGCGCTGCGAAGACCTTCCGGACGGCGCGCCAGACGTTGGGCCAAGCTGCCGCTGTCGGGCTGCTCGCGTAGCCAGGCCAGCGTGCCGAGCAGCTGCAGGCGCGCACCGTAATCGTGTCCCCGCGCGGCAAGGGGTTGGTAAGTGGTTCCCCTGACGTCGGCGATAACACAGCCCCCGAAGTTCGCGATGCATTCGAAACGCCGCAAGATGGGCCTGCTGGCGCTGGAGACCTGCGGACCGGTGTCCGGCAGCGGCTGCGCCGCGCAGGGCACACTCATCTGCTCGGCGATCAGCGCCCGGGAGGCATCACGATCCAGGACCAGCCAGCTCCACGCGTTGTGCTCGCGCATCTCGGGGATCTGCTCGACCACATCCATGCTCGCCGCGAACGCGCCACGCATGGCCGGACAGCTTGACCATTCCGTGGCCACTGGCGCGGCGAGTGCCGCATGGCAACTGCCGGGCAACGCCGTTCCGGCCGGCATGTCCGCCAGCATGCTGGCCAGCAGCGCCCCATAGCCATTGGTGGTCAGCCTCATCCCGTACGTCCGTACGATCAGCTCGTCGCTGTTGTGCCCGATTCGTCGCCACGTCGCGAGATCGCGGCAGGTCGCGTCGATCGCGCCGATCCGGTCGCCCTTCGCAAACTGCACGGCGTGCGCAGTGACCGGCCAGCTCAGCAGGCCGACGGGAACAGACAGGAGGCCTCTGGAGTCGGGCGGCAGGCGCGAGAGATAGTGATCGTAGCTCCGCAATGCCTGCACCCGTTCGATCAGGCGGCGATTGGACTCCACCAGCGCGGCATACGCGTCCAGCGAAGCGCCGACTTTTTGGAGACAGTCCAATCCGGCATTTCCGCAGTGAGGGGTGGCGGCGTTGTCCACAAGCAGGTCCTGATAGCCGGCCCTGGCGCTCGTGAACGACAACGCAGAATCGCGTTCGCGCCATGCCTTGGCCAAGGCCTGCATGTCAGCGTCCACCACCGCCGCGACCTCCGCATCGGGCACGTCACGCCGCAGCACCCATAGCGCGTCGAACACGTTGCGCCCCTGGAACACATTCGGCGCCTCCATGAGCGCCAGTGCCGCACGTTGTTCCGGCGTCGGTCCGCGCAGTCGCGACGTGGCCCACAGCAGCGCCAGCACCGTCGCCGTCACCACCAACCCCAAACCCAGATAGTTCAACCAACGCATCCATGATCCCCTGCTGGCCGCGCTCCTGCGGCCAGCGGAGTCTGCCATGCCCCGGCAATGCACGCGCTCGGTAGCGCCAACGACATCACACCGTTTTCTGCGACCCGGTGGGTATGCTGTCGGCCGCACAGGGGGACGCATGTCGCAGTACGTACACGGGCTCGAGGAGCCGATGACGCTGCCGGAAATTACCGGCTATCGCGTGGTGCGCGTCGTCGGCCATGGCGGCATGGCGACCGTCTATCTCGGCACCCAGCTGTCGCTCGGCCGCGACGTGGCGATCAAGGTCATGCGACCCGAGGCGCTTGCCGACGAGGTCAGCCGCCGACGCTTCGAGAACGAGGCCCGCACTATCGCCCGGCTCGAGCATCCCCACATCGTGGGCATCCACGAGGTCGGCCGCACGGCTGATGGCCTGCCGTGGTACGCGATGCCCTACCTCCCGCACGGCCATCTGGGTCGGCGCGACCTCACCCGGGACCATGCCCGGGTACGCGAAGTGTTGCGCGCCCTGCTCTCGGCACTGGCCTATGCGCATGCGCGCGGAGTGATCCATCGCGACGTCAAGGCCGAGAACGTGCTGTTCGACGAAGCCGACCGCCCGCTGCTGGCCGACTTCGGCATCGCCCTGCGGCGTGGTTATGGCACGCGCGTGACGATGGTTGGGCTCGCCGTCGGCAGCACCGCCTACATGGCGCCGGAACAGGCGCGCGGACAGCAGGTGGATTTCCGCGCCGATCTCTACAGCGTTGGCGTGCTGGCCTGGGAAATGCTCAACGGCAGCCTGCCCTACCAGGCCGACGATGCACTCTCGATGGCACTGGCGCACACCCAGAATCCGATTCCGCGACTGCCGCCGGCGCTGCGCCACTGGCAGCGCTTCATCGACCGCGCCCTTGCGAAATCACCGGGCCGGCGATTCGCCGATGCGAACCAGATGCTGCAGGCGCTGGCCGAGGTGCCGCTGCGTGGCGGACGCGGTGCGCCGCTGATCGACAGCGCGTTGCTCCGGGCCGGCGCCG
>Ga0233385_1000472_pt1 | contig 20527 bp, 15 predicted proteins | sample ElkDunMinimDraft_16_FD_191543 | JGI IMG/M metagenome (GOLD analysis project Ga0233385, IMG submission 191543) | Fecal eukaryotic communites from dung pellets of Tule Elk in California, USA - Elk Dung G36 | ecosystem: Host-associated > Mammals > Digestive system > Large intestine > Fecal | place...
ATCGCCATCGGCGACTTCACCACGTCGCTGTATCAGGCGGTGGGTATTATTCTTTTGGTGAGTTTCGTGACGCTCGGCATACGACCTGGCGCTGTCGTGGCCATCGCCATCCCTGTCACCCTTGCGACCGTCTTTCTCGTCATGCAGGTGATGGGCATCGATCTGCATCGCGTTTCACTGGGCGCGCTGATCATCGCGCTGGCCCTGCTTGTCGACGATGCGATGACGACTGTGGATGCCACGCTTCGCGGACTGGCCAACGGCGAAACGATGGAGAAGGCGTCGACGTCAGCCTATTCGAAACTTGCCGCCCCTATGCTGACCGGGACGCTTATCACTATTGCAGGTTTCGTACCCATCGGCTTTGCGCAGAGCCAGGCCGGCGAATACACGATCTCGTTGTTTCAGGTGGTGGCGATCGCTCTCATAGCGTCGTGGCTGGTGGCGGTTGTCATCACGCCGATCGTCAGCTCGCTTATCCTGAAGGCGCCTAAGCCGGGAGCCTCTGACGGTCAGGACAGCTTTCTGGTGCGCTCTTATACGCGGCTGCTTTCTCTCGCCATTCGGGCACGGTTGCTGACCATCGCCGTCAGCATTGGATTGTTGGCCGTGGCGGTGCTCGCCTTGGGACGCGTCGACCGGCAGTTCTTTCCGCCGTCCGACCGCAACGAGTTGATGATCGACTTCCAGCTGCCCCGCTCAAGTTCGATCTTCGCCAGCGAAGCGGCCATCGAGCGGATTGAGACCAAGCTGGGCGAAAGCGAGGATGTGGATTTCTGGAGCTCGTATGTAGGCCGCAATGTCATCCGCTTCTATCTGCCGCTCGCCATCCTTCCACCAAGTGATCATCACTCGCAGATTGTCGTCATGGCGAAGGATATCGACGCACGTGTCCGCTTGCAGGACGACCTGGAGAAGTTCCTCTCCGAGACTTTTCCCGAGGCGATCAGCCGTGTCAGTCCGTTGGAAATGGGTCCGCCCATCGGTTGGCCGCTTCAATGGCGCCTGAGCGGCCCCGACCTTGAAATCGTTCGGGATCAGGCCCTGGGCCTTGCCGGAGTGATCGCAAGCCATCGAGGCGCCGACCGGGTCCATTTCGACTGGATCGAACCCGCAAGACAGCTGAGGGTCCAGATCAATCAGGATCAGGCGCGACGCCTGGGCCTGACAAGCCAAAGTCTGGCGGCAATCCTTCAAACGGCTGTGTCCGGGGCGCCGGTCACGCAACTGCGCGATGGAATTTACCTGGTCAACGTTGCCGTGCGGGCGCATTCGCAGGATCGCATATCGCTCGATAGCCTGTCCTCATTGCAGGTTCCTATCCCGGGCGGCCGCACTGTCGCCCTGGGCACATTTGCCAATTTCGCTTTCGAACAGGAGCAGCCTCTCATCTGGCGCCGTGACCGGGTGCCGACGCTGACGGTACTCGCCGATGTCAGGGAGGGCACGACGCCAGAGGCGGTCGTCGCGGATGTTGAAGAACAAGTCGCAGCGCTGGCCGCCGGTCTGCCGGCGGGCTACGCGATCGAACTTGGCGGTACGGCGGAAACGAGCGCGGAGAGCCAAGCGGCTGTTTTCGCCGTCATTCCGGTGATGATCTTCATTATGCTCACCCTGCTCATGATCCAGCTGCGAAGCTTTGCCAACGCGGCCCTCGTGTTCGTGCTTTTGCCTCTCGGTCTGATCGGGGTCGTAGGAGCACTTCTTCTCTTCGGAAGACCCCTGGGCTTTGTCGCAATTCTTGGGATACTGGCGCTTATCGGGATGATCGCGAAGAACGCGGTCATTCTAATCGTCCAGATAGACGACGAGAGAGCGAGCGGCCTTGGGGTTCGGGACGCCGCCGTGGCGGCCGCATCGGGCCGCCTGCGTCCTATTCTGTTGACCGCGCTATCGACCGTACTTGGGCTCATTCCGATCGCGCCGACGTTGTTCTGGGGGCCGATGGCCTTTGCGATCATGGGCGGGCTGCTTGTCGCCACCTTGCTGACGCTCATTCTCCTGCCGGTACTTTATATCACCATCCATGACCGTGAATCTCGCGGCGACCGAAAGAGGTCGCACGCGGAAGCCTTGACTGCCGGCGGCGTGCAATCCGACCGCCGCTGAGAGCGGTCGGTCGTGACGGAGCTTGAGAGGCCATCGACGGGCGTTCTGGCAACCCGAAGGACGGTTACCGTCGGCGATGAAGCGGCGCCCGATTTGGTCGATACTCGCCGGCGATAAAATGATAACAGTATAACTAGCGCCATTCTCTGGTGATGCTTTGCACAGGCTGAGATTATGAGCTTGGACAAGAACGAGAATGCAGCCGGGGTCTGGTGGATGCCCCGCGGCCTGCCGGGTCTAGGTCTTCTTATCGGCTTGTGGCTGATCATCAGCGTCTCGGTCGAGATCCGGGTACTAGTGACCGGGGCGGTGATATCACTCGCAATATTCTGGATTTTTGTTCGTCGTAACGACGCTTGGTCGCAAATCCATCTCACGCCGCGCGGCGTCTGGCACTTCCTCATCTACACCGTCGTTTTTGTCATCGAGTTGGTGAAGGCGAACATCAACATGCTGCGTTATGTCTACTCCCCGCGCATCGACATACGCCCCGGCATCGTCAAGGTTCGCATGCGGTTGAAATCGCCGATCGGCAGGCTGGCGCTGGCCAATTCGATCGCGCTGACGCCCGGATCGCTCGTCATCGACGTCAGGGGGGACGCCATGTTCATCCACTGGCTCGACGTCAAGACCTCTGATCCCGATGAGGCGACTGCGATGATCGCCGGGCCGTTCGAGGGGCATCTGGGAGCCGTCTTTGGCTGACGTCATCATGCAGATCGCCGGGGTGCTGATATTCTTCAGCATTGTGTTCGGCGTGCTGCGCCTAATCATCGGCAGGACGGTCGTCGACCGCGTCGTCGCCATCGACCTGCTGACGGTGGTGTCGATCTCGTTGATTGCGCTCTACGCCCACCTGTCCAGACGGTTCGTCTATATCGATGTCGCTCTCGTCTATGGGCTGCTGAGTTTCCTGGCGGTGCTCGCCGTCGCCCGTTTTCTGGAGAAGGGGCCGTAGCCGCGATGCTCGAACTGCTCGTCCTTTTGGTCTGTGGAAGCATTCTGGTGAGCGGCGTTCTTGCCGTGTGTCTTGGCAATCTCATGCCCGCGATGATCAGCGCGGGCCTCGCGAGCCTGTTCGCCGCCGCGTCCTACGTTCTGCTCGCCGCACCCGACGTCGCCATGGCGGAGGCGGCCATCGGTTCTGGCCTGGCGACCCTGATCTTTCTCTATGCGATCCGCAGGACCAGTGGGGGAGGGGATGACCGTGGGTGAACTGATTGGCAGCATCTTCGTCCTCGGCGGCGCCTTTTTCCTGTTCTCTGCCGGGTTGGGCCTGCTGCGAATGCCCGATGCCTACACTCGCATCCAGGCGGGCACCAAGGCTTCAACGCTTGGCAATATCCTGGTTCTGGCTGGCCTTGGCTTCTATCATCCCGACTGGGCGCTCAAGCTTCTGGTCGTCGCCTTTTTCGTGCTGATGACGAACCCGCTGTCGTCGCATGCCCTGTCGAGGGCTGCCCACGCGATACGCACCCCGATGGCGCCCTCGACCATAATCGACGCACTGCGCGATGAGGAAGCTAACGGCGGGAGAGAGCCCCGATGAAGCGCGTTTTTACCTTGCTGGCGATGCTGATGTTCGCTGTCATCTATGGCGGCCTGGCCACCGGCTACAGCGAACGCACCAACCTGTCCCCGCTTGCCCGGCACTATCTGACGCAAGTTCCGCAGGAACTCGGCGCGCCGAACGTCGTCACTGGCATCCTGATAACGTTTCGCGGCTTCGATACGCTCGGTGAAGTGGCAGTCCTGTTCATGGTGGCGGCCGGCATCGGCATCCTGCTCGACAGGAGACCGGACCAGAAGCCAGGAGACGCTGACAGTGAGCGCAGGGCTCCCAGCGAACTGGTCACGAACGGAGCGCAGATCATCCTGCCGCTCATCTTCCTGTTCGGCGCCTATGTGATCATGAACGGCCACATTTCGGCTGGCGGTGGCTTCCAGGGGGGCGCGGTGGTCGCGTCGGGCGTCGTGTTGCTGATACTCGCCTTTCCCTGCTCACAGCTCCATCACGGATTCCTCAGCGTGACGGAGTCTCTTGCCGGGGTTCTCTATGTAGCCATCGGCATCCTTGGCCTGGTCTTCGCGGGCGGCTTCCTCGACAGCCGCATCCTGCCGCCCGGCGATTTCGGCACGCTGTTTAGCGCCGGTGCGATCCCCCTCATATCGACGCTGCTCGGTATCAAGGTCGGCGCCGAGCTTAGCGTCGTCATCGACCGGTTCCGCAACTGAGCCGCGAGGACGAGGTATCGAGATGGGCCTGCCGGTTTCACATGTCCTTCTGGCGACAGGAATTGCCCTGGTCCTGATCGGACTGTGGGGGATGCTGACGCATCGCAACATCATGCGCATTATCATCGGCTTTTCGTTGATCGACACCGGTCTGCACATCGTCGTGGTCGCGACCGGCTACGTCACCGGCGGGACAGCTCCGATCATCGACAAGGCGCTTACCATGGCGGATGCGACCGCTCGAGCGGTCGACCCGGTTCCTGCGGCACTTGCCGTCACCGCGATCGTCATCGGCTTTGCGGTCACCGCGGTCATGCTCGCCTTTGCGATTCGACTGTACGACGCCAGGAAGACCCTTTCCATCGACGCGTTCACGGAGTCGAAATGGTAGACGGGCTGGTCCAGCCGCTGAACATCTTCCTGCTCGGTCTCGGCGGCGGCTTCCTAATCCCCCTGCTTTACCGCATCGCGCAACCATTGCCGGCCTTGGCGTTCTTCGTGGCGCTTGGGGGAATGACGGCGATTTCCGGTCTCTGCCTGTGGGGGCTCCACAATGGCGGCCCCACCATCGAGATACTCACCGGCGGCAGCGTGCCGCCATTCTCGATCAACCTTCGTTTCGGCCCATGGGAAGGGTTCTTCACCTTTAGCGTCAATGTCGCGGCGCTGCTCGGCGCGTGGCAGCTCTGGCCCCGCCTGCGCGGAAGCTATGCCGCGCTTCTGCTCTATCTGATCCTCATCATGGGCATCAACGGCATGGTGATGACCCGCGACCTGTTCAATCAGTTCGTGTTCCTCGAGATCGTCTCGATTGCCACCTATGGCCTGTTCGGCCTCGACCGAACACCCGCGGCGCTGGCCGCCTCTTTCAAGTACATCATGGCGACGGTGCTGGCTTCGTCGTTCTTCCTGCTCGGCTCGGTGCTGCTCTACTATGTCACGGGCACCCTCAACATCGACGAGATGATCGAGCACCGGGCGCTGATAACCGGCCGGGTCGGCGCGACGGCGCTTCTCCTGCTGCTGGCCTGCCTGATCATCGAACTCAAGCCGTTCCCCGCCAACGGCTGGGGCCTCGACGTCTATGAGACCGCGCCTGCCGGGGTTGCGGCGGTGGTCTCCGTCGGCGTCTCGGCCGGCGTGTTCTTCGCCCTGTTCAAGCTGCTTCCGCTCTTCGAGAACCATCTCGCCATCATCGCTCTGTCTGGCGGCGTGACGTTCCTGTTCTCCAACCTCATCGGTCTCAAGCAGACCAGCGTGCAGAGGATGCTCGGCTACTCCTCCATCGCGCAGATGGGATTGATGATGCTGGCTCTCGCGCTGCTGCAAAAACTCGGCGCGACCGCCTCCCTGCCACTCGTCGTCGGGGGCCTGTTCTTCAACCACCTCTTCGCCAAGGCCGGCCTGTTCTGGCTGGCCGGCGCGGTCGAGCGCCCCAAGGTTGGCGGCTGGTCGGCGATCGCCGGGCGTCCGCTGGTGCTGCTCGTGCTCGCGCTGCTGCTGGTCGCCATCGCCGGCCTGCCGCCTTTCCCCGGCTTCTGGGCAAAGTGGGAGCTGATAATGCAGCTTTCCGGCGCGAAACTGTACCTCGCCATCGGAGTTATCCTCATCGGATCGCTTCTGGAGGCAGCCTACATGTTCGGCTGGTTCAAGCAGGCGACCCGCTCGACCGGGACCGAGCCGGCGGTCGATCTCGACTTCGTTCGGATGTTGCCGCCTGTCGCCTGCGTCGCGCTCTTGGCAGCCTCCGGCTATCTTGCGGCGGGCATGGCCGGCGCAGCCTCGTTGTGGCTTTTCGCACCGCTGTGCGTCGGCATCGTGCTGTATGCGCTCGACTGGCTGGCTGGCCGGGTCAAATGCACCCTGATGCTGTTGGCCGTGCTCGGCGTCTCTACGTGGATGATCGCCGATGTCGAAGGGATCAGCCGGCTGTTCGCCGTGCTCCTGCTGGCGGGTGGTTTGGTGGTTGCATCAGCCGCGCTTTATCGCAGCGACGATCGCCCCGGCTATTTTCCGCTGATGGCGGTGATGCTCCTGTCGATCGCAGGCTCGCTGCGAGCCACCACCAGTCTCGAATTCTTCTTCTGCTGGGAACTGATCACGCTCTCGTCCTACTTCATGATCGCGCAAGGACGCGACGCTCATCCGCATGCGCTTCCTTTCCTGCTGTTTTCGCTGGTCTCGGCCTATTGCCTGCTTGCGGGATTCGCGCTTGCCGATACTGCCAACGGCACGACTTTGCTCGCCGCCTTCCACACTGGCGGCGCCGACGCTGCGAACGCCTTTGCCCTGTTGGCGCTCGGCTTCCTGATCAAGACAGGCGCCATCGGTTTTCATGTGTGGATGCCCGGCGCCTATGCCGAAGCAGACGACGATCTGTCGGCCATGTTGTCGGCCGTCATCAGCAAGGTGGCTATCTTTGGTCTGTTCGCCGCGACCTACCTCGCCATCCGCTCAGAGGCTGGGCTCGAACTCGCTCATCTGATGGGCTGGATCGGCATGCTGACGACCGTCGCCGGAGCGGCCATGGCGCTTCGGGAGGATGACATCAAACGTCTCCTCGCGTATTCAAGCATGAGCCAGCTCGGCTACATCGTCACCGCCATCGCCCTGATGAGCCATCTCGGCTGGGTTACAGCGCTATACCTGGTGGCCAACCACTTGATGGTGAAAGGCATCTTGTTCCTCGCTGTTGCCGGCGTCATCCTGCGCACTGGCACGCGGCGCATGTATGAGCAGGGCGGCCTTTCCGGGACTATGCCGTTCACCTTCGCCGCTGCGGTCGTAGCTCTGGTGTCGATGTCGGGACTGCCGCCGCTCGCCGGCTTCGGCGCCAAGTGGCTGCTGCTCAGCGCCATGGTGGACAAGGGATGGTACTGGCTGGTCGCGCTTGGCGTGATCGCAACCCTTATGGGTCTTCTCTACATGTTTCGCCTGGCCTACGCCGTCTTTCTAGGTCCGCGGAAGGCTCCGGACGAGGGTGTTCGGGAGGCGCCTGCGCAGCTGCTGTTGCCCCAGTTCGTTCTGGTTGCGGCAATCCTGGTGTTGTCCTTCTTCCCCAAGTTGATCATGGATCCCGTTTCCGCGGCGATCGATCCCTACTTCGCCTCAACGCTCGTTTGGGAAGGTATGTCGCTGAAGCAAATTTACGGCTATTGGAATCCCGTTCCTGTCATGGCGTCGACGGTGGGGATTGCAGCCATTTTGTTCCTGGCGGTCTGGCTAGTCTATAGACTCAAGCACTCGCGCATGATGCCTTCAGGCGTTGCGCCCTTTTACGCCTTCTACAAGTCTGCGCTGGACGCCGCGGTCATCCCGGTCGCCAGCGCTTTCTGGGATGGCGTGTCAGGGCTGACGATCGGTGCGGCCGAATTGTTGCGAAAGATTTACACCGGCAACGGCCAGACCTACGCGCTCCACATTCTTCACTATGTCGTCGTCTTGTATTTGATCAGCGCGTAGAACTGCAGGCGCCGTGTCTGCAGCAAGTCAGGGCGCTTGCCGAGATCGCGAACCAACTGCGCGGTGCGCCGGTGAAGATCGTCTTCTCGCGCCGGCAGGACTTCCTGCAGGATATCCCGCGGCAGATCGCGATGGGCAGGTATCGGGGCAGCTCAAGGACGGCAAAATCGTGGCGGCGGATGTCCAGGTGGCGGCAACGCCTCCCTTCAAGGAGCCGCTGGGGCGCATGAGTATGCCGCCGGATGCCCCAGACGGTCAATTGGCCGTGGGCATTTGGAACATGTACACGATATCCCGAACTACCTGCGGCGTGTTTCGAGGTGCAAGGTGTGTCGCCGACTACCACCTGGCGCTCGGTCGGCGCCTCGGCCAATGGCTTCTTGTTACCCATCCGCGCTGCGCCAACTGCCATGTCGACGCAGGCGGTATTCCGATTTGGACCCTTGCCGGTCAAAAGGAGGATCGTGTAAATGGCATGATATCTATGGCGGAGTGAGCCGGATCGGTGCCGAGGCCATAGCCTGCTCGGCCTGCCATATGACGTCGACGCAGCCGAATGCTCCTGCTCCTGCGCCGCCGCACGCCGGAATTCCGTGGCAGCTAGCGCCCGTTGAATTCCTTTGGTACGGCCCGATAGGTACGGACATTTGCAAGCAGCTTAGGGACCCCGCCCGCAATGGAGGCCGCGATGCCGTCGGCCTGCTGGATCACCTCAGGCACGATGCGTCGCTTAGCGGCTTCATTCCCAGAGCCTGGGAGCCAGGGGAAGGCGTAGCAAGCCGCCTGGAACCTTTGAGGACCACGTGAAGGACATGGCGGAATGGGGCGGAGCGGGTCAGCCATGCCCTGAGTGAGCGCGCGTGCATCGGACAGGATCGCCTCGCAGACTTGAGTAAGCCGCCGCTTTCTCAAGGCGGATGCGGTAGCCCGCCCGGGCTATTGAACGTGTTGATGGAGCGTCTGCAATTGCGGCGCGGACGCCAGGAGCAGTCAGTCTCCTCCCGGCCCCAAGGCTGCCGCGATCTACTCGTGCAAAATGACCTGCTCGGGTGACGGCGTCGGCCATGCTAACGCGAGACGCTCAACGGTGAGCGCCACGCGAAGTGCGAACATCAGACCGAGCCGATCCCCGAATTTGGCTAGGGATTACCGCTAACCATCTGGAGTGCACACCAGGTGACCGCTAGGAATGGGGCATGGATGTCCCCAATGAACTCTTACGGGCTGCCCGTGTCGCGCTCAACATCGGTCAACGCGAGCTCGCCAAGCTCTCCGGAGTGGGGCAGCGCACCATCCTTCGCATCGAACGCAACGACGAGACGGTCACCATCGAGACGCGTCGTCGCCTTCAGGACTTTTTCGAGAAGAAGGGCATTACCTTCACTCCGGATGACGGTGTGTCGGGGCCTGGAATCCGGATACGCCGCGATCTCATACAGCAGGGCAATTTGAGGTTCTGAGCGTCGGCTCTGGTTTTCCGGCACATTGAAGCGTTACGCATCCTAGGGAAACAACGACGCTAAGCTGGAAAGCTGCGATTCTAAGTCGGAGTTCATACCCTTGGCAGATTCAAAAATCTCAAAGAGAGTCAAAACGTTGAGCGTGGCAAAAATGTGTTAAAAATATGTCGTCAATGCAAGCAGCCCTCCTCGGCAAGCCATTGACAAATATGATTTTTCTCGTACTTGTCCCCAAAAATTTGCGTGAAAAGCTTCAGCGAATTTGCACATCCGCTTCGCCAAATATGTGTCCCGACAGTCCCTGATAGAGATGGTGGGCCCGGAGGGACTCGAACCCCCAACCAAGCGGTTATGAGCCGCCGGCTCTAACCATTGAGCTACAGGCCCCACGCGGCTGCATTAGTTGCTTTTGGCGCGCCGCACAAGCCACGAGCGGATACTCGGATACATTGAGCGTGCGCTTTTGAGGGACGACGGGAGTTCGCATGCTTAAGCGGGGCGGTCGCCGCAAGAGCCGCCTCGTCTTCCGCGACGAAACCGTCGCGCTCGAAACCTGCCCTCATTATTTTTCACCGACAAGGACATCGAGGAGCGCGCCTGGTAACTCTGCGCGCCGCCGATGCGCGGCGTGGATGTTGCGTTGGAGCGGCGCGATCATGACCGTGGTCCGGATCACGGGTCCCGTCGGTTCGGCGCTCAGCGGCGAGGCCGCTGCGATATACTCGAGGGCAACCGGCGTGCGAAGGGGCGAGGATCGCCTGATCAGCGCGTCGGAACCCTTCATGGGCGGAACTTCCATCGAAGAATGGAGTCGCACTGGCGCTGGAAACCAGCAATGCCGCCGCGAGAGAAGGTTGCCAGTACGCTACTCCCTTCGGGGAATTGATTCGATGTATCTGCCGGTGTACTAAGAACCCGTTCTGGCGGAAGTATTGTTATCTGGCGGGGCCTACCAACTTTCAGATCTCAATCAAAAGACGTAGTATATGTTATAGAACATATGACATAGCTTCGATCTTTTGTGTCAAAAACATTCATCCAAATCCAGACGCGGTGCGTGCGGGCATCTGATCACTTTGGGTCACGGGGGAGTGCAATGGGCGAGATATCAGAACGAGGAATAGTTCTCGTTGTAGACGCGCTGGAGCTGAGGCGCGCCGGAATAACGTCGCTGGTCGACGAATGGGCGCGGACGATAAATCTCACGACGATCGGGATTTCCCCCGCAGACCTGCTGGTACATAGCCAGTCCGGGGAGGATGTGAGATTTCTCATCTTGAGCATAGGCGGATCGTCGCTTCACGAGGGAGATCTGCAGAGCTGCGCGAAGAGCACGCGGGAATTGTTCCCCCATGCGCCCTGCGCCATCATTTCCGACAGGAAGGAAGCGGAAGAAGCCGTCGCGGCCGCGCGACTTGGTGAACAGGCCTTCCTCTCGACGAGCATGGAGCCCAGCATTGCGCGTCAGGCCCTGACGTTCGTGCTTGGCGGCGGAACGTTCTTCCCCAGGGAAGCGCTCCTCCACCAATACGCGTCGACCGGGCGCATCGTGAACGGCCATGCCAGCGTACCCAGGAATGAAAACGACACTCTGACGCAACGTCAGAATGAGGTGCTCGAGCGACTGCGGCTTGGCAGATCGAACAAGCATATCGCCCGGGACCTGAACATGCAGGAATCGACGGTGAAGGTGCATGTCCGTCAGATCATGCGGAAGCTCGGCGCCTCCAACCGAACGCAGGCGGCACTGTTCAGGTCCGCAGAGCCGGCCGGCCCCGCAACTTTCCTGAACGGCGCGGAGATCGATCGCGTCGCATCGGCGCCTGCTGGCTGATCCGGCCAGCGGGACCAGGTCAATCTGCGCAAGACGCAAGGTCGCTTCACAAGCTGACAGCAACGGCAAATATAGCGCCATCCAGCCATTGGCTGGATGGCGTTCGGCCGTCGTGAATACTCCACCCGCATCCCCCAAAGGACTTACTTGTACTCCAATCGAGCGGTCATGCTTCCGAGGTGTGTTCTCACAGAGGATGACGGCTGATTGAGCCTATGTCTCGCGCCCTGCGTGCAGATACTGTGCAGCAAGTTGACGGGGTTGACGGGGTATTCGACATGCGAGGGCACGCGTTCGGCGGCGGACAATGGTGGTCGCCTTTTCCATCCAAACCGCACGACTTTCGAGGCCAGCAGGGGTGCAGCAGCGAGCCTGTCGGTTGTGGCCCGCGCGAGGGTCGGTCGATCGTCAGGCAGGAAGTGACTGCTGAAAGCGCGCTCGCAGTGACCGTCCACGGGGGCGCCGACGCGTTCGGGCGGGACACGACGGTCAATGCCGATGTCGACCTCCAAGTCGTGGACCGAGGACTCGCCACTTTCGCGATCGGCCGTGCCAGTTTCACCGCAGCAGCACGCGAGGACTCGGCATTTGCAACGGCTTACGGCGGCGTGGCCATCACCGGGGCCGACCTGTCCATCGTGTCAACGAGAACGACAACGGGCACGGGAGCTTGCGGCGCCGACGAGATGTCCGAAAGGACGGAATTGAGCTTCCTTGCACTGGACCTGAAGTTCGATCTCGGCTGCCGGGTCGAGGCCGAAGAGTCGGCCAGCGGGGCGGGCAGGGCAAAAATCGGCAATCTGCAGGGAAACTCGGCATTCTTCGACATCTCGGCATCCGCGGCGGGAGAGAACAGCTTCACGGACGTCCAGGCCGATGCCCTCGCGGTCGAGGATGCAATGTCCACTGTCGCGGTCTCCGCCACGGCAGCCACAAACTCCGAAGTCTCGTACACCCAGATCGTCGGCACATCGCGGTCCGACAAAATCTGCGCCGGGCAGGGCGATACGCTGGTTTTTGCAGGATCCGGTGACGACTGCATCCAGGCAGCGAGCGGGGACGACTGGCTGTTCGGAGGCCGAGGACGCGACACGGCCTACGGAGGGGGCGGAAACGATACGATCCTTGGCCAGGATGGCAAAGACCGACTGTACGGTGAAGCAGGCGACGACTGGATTTTCGGCGGCGACGGAGACGATACGGTTTCAGGCGGCAATGGCCACGACCTTCTCCTCGGAGGGGACGGTGACGATGTTGTGACGGGCGGGAACGGCAACGACCTGCTGTGCGGCGGCGCAGGCCGTGACCGCCTCGAAGGAGGCGCCGGCAACGACATTTTCAGGCTCGGCGCCCCGCGAGGCGACGGCAACGACGTATATCTCGGCGGAAGCGGACGCGACCTGTACCTTCTCGAAGCCGCGTTCGGTCGCGACGAGATTCGCGACTTCTCGCTGGCGCAAGGCGACCGCCTGGCGATCTCCGATCTGGACGAGATCGCCGCGCTCGGGCGATGCGCGTTCACGATGCAGCGTTCCTCCGCCGACGCGGACGACCTGGTGATCACTTTCGAAACGTTCGACCGGCGCTCCGAGCTGACCCTGGACGAGTTCTTCGCGCTCAACCCCGGCTATGGCGGCATGCCGCGCCGTGGCAACTTCAGCGAGGCCCAGGCGGCAACCCTGCTCAAAGCTATCGCGATCGACCCCGAAGGCCATCACGATCTGCAGGAAGCCCAGGCATTGCTGCAACTCGGCGATCTTCTGTCGCTGTTAGGATGATGCGGATTTCTCGCATATCAGGACAGGAGGCGGCGCGCCGATCAAAAGACAGGCCAACTTTCGTCTGCCATTGCAACAAAAGTCGATAGTGCTTCCGAAGCTTCCGTCTGGAAAGGCCCATTGGGCGTATCTATCATTGAACGTCTGATGCCGGGCGGCGTCAGGCTGTATCATGGCGATTGCGTTTGATGACCAGAACCAGATGGTGTCGGTATGTCCGCAACCCGTCAATCTACCCTGAGCTCCAGCGTTTCGACATCGTCGGGAGAAGTCGGCGACGAGGACTTTTCGCAGTCCAGCTATTCTTCCGAGACGACGGTCTACCTCGGGGATCTGCCGGGCCAGGATGGCGGCGGATTCGGTCTCGGTGTCCAGGCCGACGCCGCGGCCTTCGGGACAGACACGCTAGCCCTTATCGAAGCGTCCGGAACCGTTTCGAGCGGCACTTACGTGAATTCGGCCTCGGCCTCCGTGGACGCGGTAGCGGCAGCGCAGTCGCCAGACGATAGCGCATTCGCGCTCGCGACCGCGATGATAGATGTCTATGGAGACGCCGACGTCTATCTCGGCATCAGTCACTCGTCCACTTACACGACCGTGGACGAAACCGGTACGACGGTGGTGACACAGGTCTCGGCAAGCGTCACTGCGCTGGACTTTTCGGGCGGCGACCCGGCGGAAGCCGAGCAGGCACCGGCGGAATCTTCCCCTGAAACGCAGCCTGTCGTGGAGGAAGCGCCGCCGCCCTACCTTCCGCCAGAATGCGGCTGCGATGACCCGGAGCTCGACCTCGGTTTCGACTTCGACGTAAACCTCGACGGCAATCTCGCGGTATTCGAAATCGAGGCCGATGCGTTCGGCCAGGACACATTCGCCGACGTGTCTGTCGATGCGTTCGTCGTCGAAGACCAGGTTTCGAGTGTCACAGCGGTCGTCGTGGTGGCGATCGGCTAAGCTCGCCCGGCACTGGCAAGCACCGCGCGACGCGTCTTGCGTCGTAACCGAAAAATACACTTCGCCCTGACCATGCCAGGGCAGGCGCAATGCGTGTTGAACAACATGCAGGTATATTCAAAATCTCGATAGTATTACATAAGCTCTACGCATACTCCCTTCGTTTCGTACGCCTGTTGCATCTTTGATCATCGCGGGGTGCCTGGCTTAATCTCTCATCGGTCAGCGCAGAGGGCCTGGCTGAGAAACAACAGGAGAGAGACTATGTCCCGTGATCATGACGACGTGAACCTCGACAGCTCGTACGACTTCGAGTCCAACATCGACGTGTGCTTCGACTTCTACAGCAACATCGAGAGCTACCTGACTGTCGATCATGAGATCGACGTGTGCGTCGACATCGAAGGCAACGAAGCGGTCTTCGCGATCGACGTCCAGGCATTCGGCCACGATACCGCGACCGAGCTGAACCTGGTCGTGGTCGTGGAACAGGGCGAGTGGTCGAGCATCACCGCCACCGGCTATGCCGCGGCCGACTGAGCCAGGCTGAGCCACTTTAAGCGTTCCGGGCGCGTCGCCCCCCACCTTTGTCCGCTCGGAACGCAGGGGACCCGACTTTGTCAGGTCCCCTTTTTTTCGTGACCCGGCCGGCCGCGGGGCCGCCTGGAGACCGGCACCGCGAAGGGTGTACTCCCGAAGAATGCTCCACCAACGCGCCGTGTCAGTCCGGAGAAATGCTCCCTAGCATGGATCGAAGGCAACCACATTGGCGACGAACCACAGGAGGGCAAAGTGGCTCGCAGTTCGAAATCCGGTCGATCGTCGATCGTGACGTCTCCCAACATCGATTTGAAGTCGATCGCCGCGCCGTCCGCCAAGAGCGACCCGGCTGCGCCCGATTCTTTCACGAGCTTTTCCACCATGGCGGCGTTGCTTTCGCCGCCTCTCTATACGCTGGTCCAGCTGAACAACGGCGTGAACAACTACACGCACAACAGTAGCGGCAGCTTCAGGATCCAGGGCAATAGCGGTAACAACGTCATCACCGTGGCCGCTGCAAGCACGGGCAGCGATTACCTCGAGGGCGGTGCCGGCAACGACACGCTGAATGCGGCTGGAAGCGATGACATCCTGGATGGCGGCGCCGGCGCCGACACGCTGAACGGCGGGGCGGGCAACGACATCCTGCGCGGCGGAGCTGGCGCCGATGTGCTCAACGGCGGGGCGGGCATCGACACCGCGGACTATTCGACATCGGCCCAGGCTGTCACCATTTCGCTTCCCTCCGACCCCGCCCGGACGTCGCGCGGGTCGGGAGGCGACGCTGCCAGCGACACGCTGAGCAGCATCGAGAACCTGACCGGGTCGGCGGGAGACGACCGGCTCACCGGCAACCGGGTCGACAACCAGCTCGTCGGGAATGCCGGAGAGGACATCCTGCGCGGCATGGACGGCAACGACGTACTCTTCGGCGACGCCATGATCGACGCCGACACCAACGGCGTGCCGGACGACGAGAACATGGACGGCGTTCCCGACGGCGTCGACGAGGATCAGGCCGGCGGCGACGACTTTCTCGATGGCGGCTTTGGCGACGACCGGCTCTACGGCGGCGGCGGAAACGACACGCTCAACGGTGGGTTTGGCAACGATGTGATGCACGGCGGATACGGCGACGACTTGCTCAACGCCAGCGACGGCGACGACATCCTCGACGGTGGCGAGGGCAACGACACGCTCATTGGCAGCCTCGGCAACGACATCCTGCGCGGGGGGGGCGGCGACGATAGTCTCAACGCGTCCATCGGCAACGATGTTCTCGACGGCGGCGACGGAAACGATGAGCTCCTGGCCGGCGCCGGCGACGACATCCTGAACGGCGGTGCTGGCGACGACATACTGAACGGCGGCGGCGACGACGGCGATCCCACTAACGGCGGCGACATTCTGAACGGCGGCGCAGGCGACGATACGCTGATCGGCGGCAGCGGCGCCGACCAGATGGATGGTGGAGAGGGCATCGACACCGCGAGCTATGCCAACGGCGGCGCGGTGGGCATCGACCTCGGGGCCGGAGCAGCCACCGGCGCGGCGGTTGGTGACGTCCTCGTGAACATCGAGAACCTGATAGGCTCCGGGCAGAACGACATCCTGGTCGGCGACGACAAGAACAACACGCTTACCGGAGGCGGCGGCGCCGACAGACTCATTGGCCAGGGCGGATTCAATACAGCAGACTATTCGGGTTCCGCCGCGGGCGTCGTCATCCAGTTGAACACTACGGCCGCCACTCCGCTCGCGGTGGGCACTGGCTCCGGAGGCGACGCCGAGGGTGACGAGCTCCAGCTCATCCAGCGCATCATCGGTTCGGCCTTTGCCGACACGCTGACGGGTGGAGAACTCGCCGACACATTCATGGGCGGCGGCGGAGCCGACGTGATCGATGGCGGGCTGGGCACTGATACCGCCGAGTATTCGAGTTCGACCGTCGGGGTGTCCATAACGCTTGGCGAGGACGGGTCGGCGCTGGGTATCGGCGGAGACGCAGAGGGCGATGTGCTTAGCTCGATCGAGAACCTGATCGGCTCGAAGGGGGACGATACCCTGGTGGGCAACTCAGGCCTCAATCGTCTCGACGGCGGGGCAGGAAACGACTACTTCCGCAGCGGCGCGGGAGGCTCGTCGGTGCAGCCGACGCCCACACTCGAATTCGTGATCGGCGGCGACGGCGTCGATACCGTGGACTATTCGTTGTCGTCCGCCGCCGTAACCGCAGTGCTTTCCGACAGCCTTACAAGCGGGAGCCTTTCCAGCGGCGGAGAAGCCGACGGCGATGTTCTGGTCACGATGGAGAACATCATCGGCAGCGCATTCAACGACACTCTGGTCGGTGCATCTGGGGTCAACCGGCTCGAGGGCGGCGGCGGCAACGACATTCTCGTGGGCGGCGCAGGCGCGGATGTGCTGATTGGCGGGGCCGGCACTGATACCGCCAACTATCAAACCTCCACCGCGGGCGTCGCCATCGTACTGGATAACACCGGTGCTGCGCTTGGAGTCGGCGGCCACGCCCAGGGCGACCAACTGAGCACGATCGAGAATCTAGTCGGATCCAGTTTCGGCGACCTTCTGGTCGGCAACTCCGCCCAGAACCGCCTGGAGGGTGGTGCCGGAAACGACACCTTCCGCACTGGAGCGGGCGGCTCTACCGCCGGCGGGGTCGCCACGGCAGAGTTAATATTTGGCGGCGACGGCGTCGATACGATCGACTATTCGGCTTCCACGGCGGGCGTGACCGCGATCCTAAATGCCGGTACGTCGGGCGGCTTGAGCCAGGGCGGCGAAGCCGAAGGAGATTTTCTCCTGCAGATGGAAAACGCCATCGGGTCGAGTTTCAACGATACATTGCAGGGCAACGCCGCCAACAACAAGCTGGAAGGCGGTGCTGGAAACGACACGCTCCTCGGTCTCGATGGCGCGGACTGGCTGATCAGCGGCACAGGCAATGACATCATGCGCGGCGGCAGCGGCGCGGACATTCTGTCGGCCAACGGGACGACTGCCGGGCAGAGAAACATTTTTGGCGACGGAATCAACGATGGCGGCGTGGCCGGTCAGGATACATTCCGGATCCTCAGTGGCACAAATGTAATCGCCGACTATCAGGATGGAGAAGATCTCTATCTCATCAGCGGACCACAACAGGGAACGCTCGTCAACATTGGCGGCGGGGTCCTTGCGGGGCGTTTCCAGAGCGCCGGTGTCCATGACACCTATGTGGTCTTGGGAACGACCGCCAATGCGGCGCTGGCCCAGGCTCGGCTGGATTTTCTTGAAGCAAACAACCTTTTCATCGATCCGCTCCTGATCGCCTGAGACCAATTCACAAGGGGGATTGCGAGATGGCCTCAAACGCATCGACTGACACGCGTCGGCGCTTCAAGACCGACCTCGACAACGCAACCGGACAGATCCGTGCATCCCTTCTGGTGCTGGCACTGTTCAGCTTCGCCATCAACCTGCTGATGCTGACATCGCCGCTATACATGCTGCAGGTCTACGACCGCGTTCTCGTTTCCGGCCGGATCGAGACGCTTGTCATGCTCACCGTTCTGGCCGGAGCAGCCCTCTTCGTCCTGGGCGTGCTCGACGCTCTGCGCAGCTCGGTGATGGTCAGAATGGGATGCTGGCTGAACGACAGGCTAGCGCCGGTGCTGATTTCCAGCGGCGTGCGTGCACGGCTTGTCGGCGACAATGCGGGAGCGCAGCCTCTGCGCGATCTCGCCCAAGTGCAGTCCTTCCTGTCGTCGCAAGGCCTGGCCGCCTTGTTCGACGCGCCGTGGACGCCTGTCTTCCTTGCCCTGATCTGGCTGCTCCATCCGGTTCTGGGAGCCTTCGCGGTCGGTTCGGCGCTGCTCCTGGCGCTGCTCGGTCTGCTCAACGAAATGATGACCCGCAGCGCGTCCCAGACCGCCAGCACCACACAGATCGCCGCATTGCAGCAGGCTGAGACGACGATCCGCAATGCCGAGGTGGTGCGCGCGATGGGAATGCTTCCCGGGCTGCTGGAGCGGTGGCGGACGAGCAATGATGCCTCCATAGCGGCCGCCCGTTCCTCGGCAGAACGCGGCGCCGCGATACTCGGATTCACCAAGTTCCTGCGCTTCTTCGTTCAGTCGGCAACGCTCGGGATTGGCGCCTATCTGGTTCTCAAGGGCGAAGTGACCGGCGGCGCCATGATCGCATCTTCGATCCTTCTCGGCAGGGCGCTCGCTCCGATCGAGTTCGCGATGGGAAGCTGGCGCAACATCTCGACGACGCGGATAGCCTATGCGCGGCTGAAAGCGCGCCTGCAGGGCATTCCTCCGGAACCCCAGCGGACGCGCTTGCCCGAACCCTACGGGCACATTTCTCTCAACCATGTTTCCTACGCCGCACCTGGGTCGAAGGCGCCTGTCGTAGACAAGGTAAGCTTGCGCCTGACGCCGGGCGAGGCGTTGGCCGTCATCGGGCCGTCTGCCAGCGGCAAGAGCACGTTGTGCCGGCTGATCGCCGGAATCGCTACTCCCTCCGCGGGAGAGATCAGGCTCGACGGTTCCGAGCTCCACCATTGGAACACGGATCAGCTAGGCCGCTGTGTCGGCTACCTGCCGCAGGATGTCGAGCTGTTTTCCGGTTCGATCCGCGACAACATCTCTCGCATGGCCAAGGCCGACGACGACGAAATCGTCCAGGCTGCGATGCTGGCCCACGCGCACGAGATGATCCAGCGCCTTCCGCAGGGCTACGAAACGCCGATCGGCGACGCCGGAGCGCGCCTGTCGGGCGGCGAGCGGCAACGGATCGGCCTGGCCCGCGCGGTGTTCGGAAATCCGAAGGTCATCATCCTGGACGAACCCAATGCGAACCTCGACCAATCGGGCGAGATGGCGCTCGCCGCAGCCGTGAGGGAACTCAAGTCTCGCGGGGTCGCGCTGATGATCGTCGGCCACCGCCCGTCGACATTGGCCCAGGCCGACAAGATCCTGTTCCTGCGCGAGGGCCGCGTCGAACTCTTCGGCCAGCGCGAGGACGTTCTCGGCCGGCTCCGGCTCGCGTCCGGCGAGTCGACGCGGCAGGCCCCGCAGCTTCGCGATGGGGAGGCGCCGGCGATTCGCATGCCGCGCGCCACCGAAATGAACGGCGATCACTAGCTGCGGCGTGTTCCGGTCTGCACCGGCGAAGCCTGCAATCCCCCAAAATGGAGGGTGACTCCAGTGTCAAACAGCAGTTCGAACGTGGTGATGCTGCCGCGAAACAGAGTGTCGCAGGCGGAGGTCCAGCCTGAACCGCCTAAGGTGCGCGAGGTGATCAAGACCCCGGTCCGGCTTGGCTATGCGGTGATCGTCATCTTCGTCTTCGGCGGTCTCCTGTGGTCGATGCTTGCCCCGATTGCGGCAGGGGCGATTGCGCCGGGCATCATCAGTCCGGACGGAAGCCGGCGGACCGTCCAGCATCTGGAAGGCGGCATCATCGAGTCGCTGAAAGTCCGGGACGGAGATCTTGTGCGGGCCGGCGATCCGATTGTCGTGCTTCAAAGCACGCAGGCCGCGGCGACGAACGATATGCTTCTAAAGCAAGCAAGAACCCTCGAAGCGACGAGGGCGCGGCTTTTTGCGGAACAAGCCGGCAGCGACGAGATTCCCTTCCCCAACGAGATGTTGGCCAAAGACGATGCCGGTCAGCGAGAGATCGTTCAGGGACAGCTCTCCATGTTCGAGATGCGACGTGCATCGCTCGAGGCTCAGTTGCAGGTCCTCGACGACCGGGAGAACCAGTTCAAGGAGCAGATCAGCGCCCTGGAGGCGCAGGTCGAAAGCGCCGGCACGCAGCTCGAACTGATCGACGAGGAGATTGCCGGCAAGGAAAAGCTTCTCCGCCAGGCGCTGGTCACCAAGCCCGATATACTGAGGCTCCAGCGCACCCAGGCCGCGCTTCGCGGCGAGCGCGGCCAGTATCTGGGATCGATTGCCGAGATCAAGCAGAAGATGAGCGAGATAGCGACCCAGCGCATTTCGCTGCGAGCCACCCGCTCGGAAGAAATCTCGACAGAACTGGAAGAGGTACGCGCCGAGTTGGCCAGCGTGAACGAGCGCCTCAACGCAAGCCAGGACATCCTTAACCGTACGGTCGTGACCGCTCCGGTCAGCGGCAAG
>Ga0233385_1000473_pt1 | contig 20473 bp, 18 predicted proteins | sample ElkDunMinimDraft_16_FD_191543 | JGI IMG/M metagenome (GOLD analysis project Ga0233385, IMG submission 191543) | Fecal eukaryotic communites from dung pellets of Tule Elk in California, USA - Elk Dung G36 | ecosystem: Host-associated > Mammals > Digestive system > Large intestine > Fecal | place...
ACAGCAGCGCCAGGTCCGGGGTGCCGCGGTCGTAGAAGTGGTGCCAGGCGAGCACCTGGTGGAACACGATCTCGTCGACCGCGGCCATGACGCCGGCGCCGACGAGGCCCGCGGCGGCGGCGGAGCGGCGGCGCGCCGCGGGGGCGGTGAGGTCAGGGGTCACGGCACCTCCCGGGGTGGTCGACAGCCCCGAGGGTGGCCGATCGCACCGGTGCCCGCCACCGCTGCGACGTCACGTGCGGCCGGGGTGTCGCAGTGCAGGGCCTCCGCGGCTCGGGCAGGCTGCCGAGGGTGTGGGGATCCGACAAACACGTCGCACCAGCGTTGTCGGGACCTCCCCGGCGGAACCTACGCATCCGTAGCCTACGCTGACGTAGGTTCGCACCCCAGGCGAAGGAGAACCGCGTGAGCACGACCGTTCCCGCGGCCGAGGGACCCCTGACCGACGAGGGCCTCGTCCAGCTGCTCACCCCGACCGGCGAGCGCGTGCACCACCCCGAGTACGACGCGTGGGCCGCCGACCTCGACGCCGACCGCCTGCGTGCGATGTACCGCGACATGGTGCTCACGCGGCGGTTCGACACCGAGGCGACGTCCCTGCAGCGGCAGGGGGAGCTGGGCCTGTGGGCGCAGTCGCTCGGCCAGGAGGCGGCCCAGGTCGGCTCCGGCCACGCGCTCGCCCCGCAGGACCACGTGTTCCCGTCGTACCGCGAGCACGGCGTCGCGCACGTCCGCGGCCTGGAGATGACCGACCTGCTGCGGCTCTTCCGCGGCGTCGACCACGGTGGCTGGGACCCGGCCGCGCACGGCTTCCACCTGTTCACGCTGGTCATCGGCTCGCACACGCTGCACGCGACCGGGTACGCGATGGGCGTGCAGCGTGACGGCCTCGTCGGCACCGGTGACCCGACCCGCGACACCGCCGTGGTCACGTACTTCGGCGACGGTGCCACCGCCCAGGGCGACGTCAGCGAGGCCCTGGTCTTCGCGTCGGTCAACCAGGCGCCGGTCGTGCTGTTCTGCCAGAACAACCAGTTCGCGATCTCGGAGCCGACGACGCGCCAGGCCCGGGTGCCCATCGCCGACCGCGCCCCGGGCTTCGGCATCCCGTCCGTGCGCGTCGACGGCAACGACGTGCTCGCGTCGTACGCGGTGACGCGCCAGGCGCTGGAGCGCGCCCGCAGCGGCGGCGGCCCGACGTTCGTCGAGGCCTTCACGTACCGCATGGGCGCCCACACCACGTCGGACGACCCGACCCGCTACCGCACCTCGGAGCAGGAGGAGCGCTGGCGTCGACGCGACCCGATCGAGCGGCTGCGGGTGCACCTGGAGCGCACGGGCGAGCTGCCCGAGGTCTTCCAGGCGCAGCTCGCCGCGGAGTCCGACGCGTTCGGCGAGCACATCCGCACCACCGTCCGCGCGATGGGGCACCCGGCGTCGCCGAGCATGTTCGAGCACGTCTACGCCACGCCGCACGCCGTCGTCGACGCCGAGCGGGCCTGGTTCACGCAGTACGAGCAGTCGTTCGTCGACCACGACGGCCGCGAGACGGCAGGGGGACACCGATGACCGTGACGGGCGAGCGCACCGCACCCACGACCGACCTGCCGCCGGCACCCGCCCCGGCGCCGTTCCCGACCGGCACCCAGCGGCTGCCGATGGCCAAGGCCCTCAACCTCGGGCTGCGACGCGCGCTGGCGAACGACCCGCGCGTGCTGCTCATGGGGGAGGACATCGGGCGGCTCGGCGGGGTCTTCCGCGTCACCGACGGGCTGTTCGCGGAGTTCGGCGAGGACCGCGTCGTGGACACGCCGCTGGCGGAGTCCGGCATCGTCGGCACCGCGATCGGCCTGGCGCTGCGCGGGTACCGGCCGGTGTGCGAGATCCAGTTCGACGGGTTCGTCTTCCCGGCGTTCGACCAGATCACGACCCAGCTGGCCAAGATGCACTACCGCTCGCGGGGGCGTCTGAGGCTGCCCGTCGTCATCCGCATCCCCTACGGCGGCGGCATCGGCGCCATCGAGCACCACAGCGAGTCGCCCGAGGCGCTGTTCGCGCACACGCCCGGCCTGCGGGTCGTGTCACCGGCGACGGCGGCCGACGCGTTCACGATGATCCAGCAGGCCGTCGCGTCGCCCGACCCCGTGATCTTCTTCGAGCCCAAGGGCCGGTACTGGGAGAAGGGCGACGTCGACCTCGACGCGCCGCTGCCGGCGCCGCACGGCGGCCCGGCCGACCTCGACCACGCGCGGGTGGTACGCCCGGGCACGGACGTCACGGTCGTCGCCTACGGCCCGACGGTGGCGACCGCGCTGAAGGCCGCCGCGGCCGCCGCGGCCGACGGCACGAGCATCGAGGTCGTCGACCTGCGCACCATCTCCCCGCTGGACACCGCGACGATCGCCGCCTCCGTGCGCCGCACGGGCCGCTGCGTCGTCGTGCACGAGGCGCCCGTGCTCTACGGGTCGGGCGCCGAGGTCGCGGCCCGCATCACCGAGGAGTGCTTCTACCACCTGCAGGCCCCCGTGCTGCGTGTCGGCGGGTTCCACACCCCGTACCCGGTCTCCAAGATCGAGCACGACTACCTGCCCGGGCTCGACCGGCTGCTCGACGCCGTCGACCGCACCCTCGCGTTCTGACCCCTCGGAGACCCCGCGTGCCCACGTACCAGCAGTTCCCCCTGCCCGACGCCGGTGAGGGCCTCACCGAGGCCGAGATCGTCACGTGGCACGTCGCCGTCGGCGACCGTGTCGAGGTGAACCAGACGATCGTCGAGATCGAGACGGCGAAGTCGCTGGTCGACCTGCCGTGCCCGTGGACGGGCGTCGTGACGCGGCTGCTCGTCGACCCGGGGGCGACGGTCGAGGTCGGCACGCCGATCATCGAGGTGGACGTGGACCCGGACGGTGCTGCTCCGGAGCCCGCGGGCCCGGGTGACGCCCGTGCCGACGCGGAGGGCGTGCGCGCCCACCACCCGCACCCCAGCCGCTCGTCGTCCGAGCCCGGCGGTGCGGACGAGGTCGGGGCCGCGCGCGACGAGCTGCAGGTGCCCGTCACCCGCGCGGACGGGCACGCGGGCGGTGCGCCCGCCACCGGCGGCGGGTCCGGGGCGGTGCTCGTCGGGTACGGCGTGGCGGACGGCGGGTCGGCGCGACGCCCCCGTCGGGCGGTGACCGGTGCGGCCGGCGCGGCGGCCGGCGGTGCCGACGCGGGCGGTGCCGCTGCCGCGGCGACGTCCCCCGCCGCCCCGCGGGCCGCCGCACCCGCCGCCGCCCCCGTGCGCGCGGCGGCGCCGGCCGTGCGGCCCGAGGCGCCCCCGCGGCCCGCCGGCGCGCAGCACGCGCTGGCCAAGCCGCCGGTGCGCAAGCTGTCCCGCGACCTGGGCGTCGACCTCGACGCCGTCACCCCGACGGGCCCCGGGGGCATCGTCACGCGCGAGGACGTGCTGGCGCACGCGGTCCGCGCCGAGGGCCGCGCACTGGCGACGTACCCCGGCGACGACCGCCCCTGGGCGGCCGGTGGCACGGTCAGCCCCGACGGGCGCCAGACGCGCGTGCCGGTGAAGTCGGTGCGCAAGCGCACCGCCGAGGCGATGGTGTCGAGCGCCTTCAGCGCCCCGCACGTGACCGTGTTCCACACCGTCGACGTGACGCGGACCATGAAGCTGGTCGAGCGGCTGCGGGCCGACCGGGAGTTCGCCGACGTGCGCGTGACCCCGCTGCTGATCGCCGTGAAGGCGCTGCTCCTGGCGGTCGACCGGCACCCGGAGATCAACGCGTCGTGGGACGAGGAGCAGCAGGAGATCGTCTACAAGCACTACGTGAACCTGGGCATCGCGGCCACGACGCCGCGGGGCCTGGTGGTGCCCAACATCAAGGACGCGCACCGGCTGGACCTGCTGAGCCTGGCGCGCGGGCTGGGTGAGCTGACCGCGACGGCGCGCGCGGGTCGCACGTCGCCGGCCGACATGTCCGACGGCACCATCACGATCACGAACGTCGGGGTCTTCGGCATCGACACGGGCACGCCCATCCTCAACCCCGGGGAGTCGGCGATCCTCGCGTTCGGGGCGATCCGGCAGCAGCCGTGGGTGCACAAGGGCAAGGTGAAGCCCCGGCACGTCACGCAGCTGGCGCTGAGCTTCGACCACCGGCTCGTCGACGGTGAGCTGGGCAGCCGCGTGCTCGCCGACGTCGCCGCCGTGCTGGCCGACCCCGCGCAGGCGCTGGTCTGGGGCTGACGGCCGCGGCGGTGGCCGGTCCCGGCCGGTGCCCGGCCGCGGTCGCGGTCGCCCGGGGGCTAAACGATTCGGTCACTGGACCGCGCCCACGCCGCACGTGATGTTCGGCGGGTGCCGGCCGACGAGACGACGCTCGCCGCGGGCCGCACCCCGCAGGCGCTCGTCCGCGGGGCCGGCCTGACCGCTGCCGTGCTCGCCGGGGGCCTGGTCGGCCACTGCCTGGCCGGTGGGCACGTGCCCGGACCCGCCGTGCTGGCCGCGCTGGGCGCGCTCGTGCTGGTCACCGGGGTGCTGGGCGCACGGGCGCTGGTGGTGCGGGCCGGTGGGTCGTCGCCGGTCGCGCGCGCCGCGGCCGCCCTCGCCGCCGCCGTCCTGGCGGTCGCCCTGCACCCCGTCCTCGTGCTGCTCGCCGCACCCGTCGCCGACGCCGGGACCGTCCCGGTCGCGGGTCACGCCGACCACGGCGGTGCGCCCGCCGCGGCGGTCGACCTGACGCCCCTGGTGGCGGCCGGCATCGACCTCGACGCCGTGCGTGCGGCCGGCACGGACCTCGACGCCCTCGTCACGGCGGGGCTCGACGGCCCCACGCTCGCGGCGGCGGGCCTGGACCCGGACGACCCGCACGCACCCCACACCGTGGCGGGCCTCGTCGCGGCGGCCGACCGTGCGCAGGCGGCCGGGGGTCCGCCCGCCGCACCGCAGGACGACCGTCCCCCCGCGCCGTCGCCCGCCATGGCCTCCCGTGCGGTCGCGGTCGCGGCGACGGCGGCGCTGACCGCCGCGCTCGCCGGGTCGGTGCTGGTCGTGCCCGGCCGTCGACGGCCCCGGCCGTCGGGTGCGCTCCCGTCGGGGCCGGGCCGCCCGCCGCTCGCCGCATGAGACGGGCGGGTTCGTCGTCGGTCACGGGTCCGTGATGGGATCGGGGCGCTGTCGTCCCCGCAGGAGAGGTGGTCCCCGTGCCGTCCGTCGTCCCGACCTCCGTCGCCCGTGCGGGGTGGCGGCCCGCCGCCCTCGCCCTGGCCCTCGCGCTGGTGCTCGCCGTGCTGGTGGCGTCGCCCGCGGCGGCGCACAACACCCTGCGGTCCACCGACCCCGCGGACGGCTCGACGGTCGCGGCCGCGCCCCCGCAGGTGACGCTGACGTTCGACCAGCCCGCCATGGAGCTGGGCACCCAGGTCGTGGTGACGGGCCCGGACGGGGTCGTCGTCAGCGACGGCCCGGTGCAGCTGGTCGACTCCTCGGTGGTCCAGCCGCTCGTCGAGACGCTGCCCGCCGGTGCGTACACCGTCGACTGGCGGGTGACGTCGGCGGACGGCCACCCGCTGTCGGGGACCTTCGGCTTCACGGCGACCGACGCGTCGCCGGTCCTCGAGCCGCTCCCCGCCGAGCCGGCACCGACCGAGGGTGCGGAGGCGGACCCCACGCCGGAGGCCCCCGCGGCTGACGAGTCGACCGACGTGTTCACGGCCACGGCGACCCCGCCCGGGGAGCTCGCCGAGGACGAGGGTGTGGCGCCCTGGGTGTGGGTCGTGCCGGCGCTCGCGGTGGCCGCGCTGGTCGGCGGTGGTGTCGTGCTCGCCGCCCGGCGCCGCGCGACGACGCCCGGGGCGTCGACGGACGCGGACGGGCCGGACGGCTCGTCGCCGCGCTGACGCACCCGCGTCGCGGGGGCGACGACCGCCGCCCGGGGTGCCCTCGGAACCGGCCTAGGCTGTCCGCGTGGAGGAGCACGTGAACCCGGTGCCGCGTGGTGCCCTCGGAGTGCTCGCGGCGACCGGCGTCGCAGCGGTGCTCGCCGGGGTGGCCCTCACCGGGAGCGCCGCGGCGGTGCTCGTCGGGGACCCCGGTGCCCTGGTGCGGTGGGGCCTGCCCGTCGTCGAGACGCTCACCGAGCTGGCCGCGTCCCTGACGGTCGGTGCCCTGCTGCTGGCCGTGTGCGTGCTGCCGCGCCGCACCTCGGCGCCCGCCCGCACGCCCGGGTCCGACCGGCCCGCCGCTGACGGCTCGGCCTACCCCCGCAGCCTCGTGCTGGCCGGGGTCGCCGCCGGTGCGTGGACCGTCCTGTCGGTCGTGCACCTGGTGCTCGCGTACGCGTCGGTCGCGGGGGTCCCGCCCACGGCCCCGTCGTTCGGTGACGAGCTCGCGCTGTTCGTCACGCAGATCGACCTGGGCCGCACCCTGCTGTCCGTCACGACCGTCGCCGCGGTGGTGACCGCGCTGTCCCTGGTGGTCGCCACGCCCACGGGCGCCGCCTGGACCGCCGCCCTGTCGCTGGTCGCGCTGTGGCAGCTGGGCCAGACCGGCCACGCCGCCGGCGCCGCGAGCCACGACCTGGCGACGTCCGCGATGGTGCTGCACCTGGTCAGCGCGGCCGTGTGGATCGGCGCGCTGGCCGCGCTCGCGGTGCTCGTGCGCCGCCTGGGCAGCGACGTGGTGCCCGCCGTCGCGCGCTACTCGGTGGTCGCCGGGTGGTGCGTCGCGGGGGTGGCCGTCTCGGGCGTCGTCAACAGCGTGCTGCGCGTCGGCGGCTGGGAGGGTCTGCAGACCCGCTACGGCGTGCTGCTGCTGGTGAAGATCGCGCTGTTCGCGGCCCTGGCGCTGCTGGGGCTCGCGCACCGCCGCGCGACCATCCCGCGGCTGGCCGGACCCCGCGGCGGGCTGCTGTTCTGGCGCGTGGTGCTCGTCGAGCTCGCGGTCATGGGGGCGGTCTCGGGCGTCGCGGTCGCGCTGGGCTCCTCCCCGCCGCCGGTGCCCGACGCACCGGTGACGGACACGTCACCCGCCTACGTCCTCACGGGTCACCCCCTGCCGCCCGAGCCCACGGCGCTGCGCTGGCTCACCGAGTGGCGCTGGGACGTGCTCATGGCGTGCGCCGCGGCCGCCGGGATCGTCGTGTACCTGCGCTGGGTGCGGCGCCTGCGGCGGCGCGGCGACCCCTGGTCCTGGGTGCGCACGGCGTCGTGGGTCACCGGCATGCTGCTGTTCGCCTGGACGACGTCCGGCGGGCCGTCCGTCTACGGGCACGTGCTGTTCAGCGCGCACATGATCCAGCACATGGTGCTCGTCATGGTCGTGCCGCTGTTCGTGGCGCTGTCGGCGCCCGTGACCCTGCTGCTGCGCGCGGTGCCCGCCCGGGCGGCCGCGCTGCGGGACGACGCCTCGCGCGGCCCGCGCGAGTGGGTGCTCACGCTCGTGCACAGCCACGTCGGCCGGTTCTTCGCCCACCCCGTGGTGGCCGCCGTGAACTTCGCCGGCTCGATGGTCCTCTTCTACTACTCGGGGCTGTTCGAGTGGTCGCTGCGCTCCCCGGTGGGGCACCTGGCGATGATCGTGCACTTCACGCTCGCCGGGTACCTGTTCGTCAACGCGCTCGCGGGCGTCGACCCCGGCCCCACCCGCCCGCCGTACCCCATGCGGCTGCTGCTGCTGTTCGCGACCATGGCGTTCCACGCGTTCTTCGGCGTCGCGCTGGTCGGTGGCGAGGGGCTGCTGGTGGCGGACTGGTTCGGCCTGACGGGTCGCCCGTGGGGGGCCTCGGCCATCCGCGACCAGCAGATCGGCGGGTCCATCGCGTGGGGCATCGGGGAGATCCCGACGCTGGCGCTCGCGGTGGTCGTGGCCGTGCAGTGGACGCGCGACGACGAGCGCACGGCGCGGCGCCGCGACCGGCGCGTCGACCGCGACGGCGACGCCGAGCTCGACGAGTACAACGCGATGCTGGCCGGGCTGGCCGACGGCGAGGCCGGGCGGCGCTGAGCCGGTCGGCGCTCAGCCGGTCGGCGCCCCGCGGCCGGCGCGTCAGGACCGGTCGGCGCCGGTCCCCACGGCCTCGACGTGCACCGTCACGTCACCCATCCGCACGGCGACGCCCGGCGGCACGACGTGCGGCTGGTCCGGGCTCAGCGGCAGCGGCGGGTCGCCGAGCAGCGTCGTGCCGTTGGTGGAGCGGCAGTCCGTCACGCGCACCACACCGCCCGCGTCGACCTCGATGATCGCGTGCGTCTTGGACACCAGCATGCCCGGGCTGTGCACGACCACGGGTGTCCGGCCCGGCGCGGCCGCGGGGTTGCGCCCGAGGGCGACCGCGCCGGTGACGGTCCGCGCCGGGCCGCCCTCGACGCGGACCACGAGCGACGGCGCGGCACCGCGGCCGCTCGACGTGGCGCGGGCGTGCACGTGCGCGGCGACGGCGGCGTCCGGGAGCGTCAGGTCGGCGGCGTCGAGCACCGGGAACGGCGACCGCTCGACCCGGTGCGGCTCGAGGGTGCCGCACCGGGGGCAGGTCGTCGCGGTCAGCGGCTGCTGCGTGCCGCAGCGGCGGCACCCCGCGTCGGCGGGCGCGGAGAGGCGGGCCGCGTCCATGGTCCCGTCGTCGGCGAGCCGGTGCACGGCGCCGTCGGAGCGCACTGCGAGCAGCTGCGTGCTGCCGGCGGCGGCCAGCCGCAGCCGGACCGGCCGGCCCACGGTCCCCGCCACCGCCGTGGCCCGGGCCAGCACGCCGGTGCGCAGGCGCTCCTCGCTGGGGGCCTCGCACGTGCGCTCGACGTCGTTGACGATCAGCGTCGCGGTGGTGCCCGAGTGCACGACCGCCGTCACGCGCGGCCAGGGCGCGATCGCCGCCGTCGCGGGCGTGGCGTGGTTCACCGCGCGTCCTCCGCCCGGGGGACGTCCCGCCCGGAGGCGGGGTTCGACGCAACGGTTCGGTGCATGGTGGAGCCCTTCTCGTCGGGCGTTCGGGCGTGCTCACGCCGGGCCGCGCGAGCCGATGCTATCCACAGGGCCGACCAGGTGACCGCTCTGTCCGTTTCGGGTGCATCTACGCCTATAGTCGTCGCGTCCGAGACCAGCGAGCGTGAGGGACGCGTCACCCCATGACGGTGAACACAGGACCCGCCACCGACGCGGGCGTCGACCGACGGGCCCGTGGCGCGCGCCCGGCAGCGCCCGCGCGCGGCGACCGCCTGCCGCCGCCCCCTCGCGAGCGCCGCCCGCTCCTGGCCGCGTTCGCGGTGCTGCTGATCGTCGGCGGTGCCGCCGTCGCCGGCCTGCTCGCGCTGCGGGCCGACGCCCGCGTGCCGGTGCTGGTCGCCGCCCGCGACATCGGCGCCGGCGAGGAGATCACGGCCGACGCGCTGGGGACCACGCCGGTCGCGTCGGAGGGCACGCTGCTCGTGCCCGCGTCGCAGCAGGAGCTCGTCGTGGGGCAGTACGCGCGGCGCCCCGTCAGCGCGGGTCAGCTGCTCGACACCACCATGCTGACGCGGCTCAGCACGCTCACGGACGGGAAGGTCGCGGTCGGCGCGGCCCTCGCCGCCGGGCGGGTGCCCGCGTCCGGCCTCCAGCCGGGCGACATCGTGCAGCTCGTGAGGGTCGGCGACGGCCAGGGTGAGGTCGTCGTGCCCGACGCCCTGGTGAGCTCGACCGTCCAGGCCGGGGACAGCGCCGGCACCAGCGTGACGACGGCGACGCTCATCGTCGACGAGGACGCGGGTGCGTCCGTCGCCGGGCTCGCGGCCGAGAGCCGGCTCGCGGTCGTGCTGGTGGAGCGCGGCACGCCCGTCACGGCCGAGGAGGGCTGACGTGCTCCTCGCCGTCGGCTCGGCCAAGGGCGCGCCCGGGGCCACGACGACCGCGCGCGTGCTCGCGGCGGTGTGGCCGCAGGACGTCGTCCTCGTCGACGCCGACCCCGCCGGTGGTGACCTCGCGCTGCTCGCCCGCCGCCCGGACGACGGTGCGCTCGACCCCGACCGTGGTCTGCTCTCGCTCGCCGCGGACGCGCGGCGCGGGCTCGGCGAGCGGCCGCTGGAGGACCACCTGCAGCAGGTCGAGGGCGGCCTCGAGGTGATCTGCGGGGTCTCGACGCCCGACCAGATGGCCGGCATCGGTCCCGTGCTCCCGCAGGTCGCGGGGGCGTTCGCGCGCTGGCCCGGTCGTGACGTGCTCGTGGACGTCGGGCGGGTCTCGCCGACGAGCCCCACGTTGCCGCTCGTGCAGGCCGCCGACGTGCTCGTGCTCGTCGCCCGGCCCCGGATCGAGTCGTTCGCGCACGTCCGCGAGCGGGTGCGCTGGCTCGCGCAGCTCCGCGAGACCAACCTGCGCACGCCCGAGGTGGCCGTCGTGCTGGTCGCCGACAGCCGCGACCGCACCTCGGCCGGTGACCTCGCCCGTCTCCTCGCGCACGACGGCCTGCCGGGCACGGTGCTCGGTCAGCTCGCGGACGACACGCGCGCCGCCGACGTGCTGGGGGGCCGCGTCGAGCGTCCCGTCGCCCGGTCGCTGCTCGTCCGCTCCGCCCGCCAGCTCGTCGACCCGCTGCGTGCCCTGTCGCAGTCCGGGCGCGGCGTGCGGACCACGGCCTGACGGGGAGGTCCGGGATGGCTGTCGACCAGGGACTCGTCCGGCGCCTGCGCGAGGAGGTCGCCGACACGCTCGCGCGCCAGCGCCGCGACGACACGGCCGCCGGCAACCCGCAGATGACCGCGCAGGACGAGCGGCAGTTCGCGCGCGCGGTCATCAACCGTGTGCTCGACGCGCACGCGCGCGCGGAGATCGCCTCGGGCCGTACGCCGCTCGCACCCGCGGAGGAGGAGGAGGTCGCCTCCGGCATCCACGCCGCGCTGTTCGGCGTCGGGCGCCTGCAGCCACTGCTCGACGACCTCGACGTCGAGAACATCGACATCAACGGCTGTGACCAGGTGTTCGTGCAGTACTCCGACGGCCGCGAGGCCAAGGCCCCGCCCGTCGCGGAGTCCGACGACGAGCTCGTGGAGCTCATCCAGGTGCTGGGGGCGTACTCGGGCCTGACCAGCCGGCCGTTCGACTCCGCGAACCCCCAGCTGGACATCCGGCTGCCCGACGGCTCGCGCATGTCCGCCGTCATGGACGTCTGCGCGCGCCCGTCGATCTCGATCCGTCGCGCCCGGCTCTCGCGCGTCCACCTGGACGACCTCGTGCGGCTCGGTTCGGTCACCCCGGAGGTCGCGGCCTTCCTGTCGGCCGCCGTCGCGGCGCGCAAGAACGTCATGATCGCGGGGGCGACCAACGCCGGGAAGACCACCATGCTCCGCGCGCTCGCCAACGAGATCGGCCCGCACGAGCGGCTCATCACGGTCGAGCGCGCGCTCGAGCTCGGGCTCGGCGAGTTCGTGGACCTGCACCCCAACGTCATCGCGTTCGAGGAGCGGCTGCCGAACTCCGAGGGCAACGGCGCGATCACCATGGCCGAGCTCGTGCGTCGCTCGCTGCGCATGAACCCGAGCCGCGTGATCGTCGGCGAGGTGCTCGGCGACGAGATCGTCACGATGCTCAACGCCATGAGCCAGGGCAACGACGGCTCACTGTCGACCATCCACGCCAACAGCTCGATCGAGGTGTTCAACCGCATCTCGACGTACGCGATCCAGTCGGCGGAGCGTCTGCCGGTCGAGGCCACGATGATGCTGATCGCGGGCGCCATCGACTTCGTGGTGTTCGTGCAGAAGCACAACGAGTACCACGCGGGTGGGCGGCTGCGCCGCTTCGTCGCGAGCATCCGTGAGGTCAACGGCATCGACGGTCGCGTGCTGTCGAGCGAGGTCTTCGCGCCCGGCCCGGACGGCATCGCCCAGCCGGCCGCGCCGATCGCGTGCATCGACGACCTCACGGCGGTCGGGTACAGCCCCGGCTACGCGTTCGCGCAGGGGGTGCGATGACGCCCTCGGTCCTCTTCGTCGTCTGCCTGGGTGCGCTCGTCGGCGGGGCCGTCGTGCTGCTCGTCGACTCCCTGACGCCGCGTGACCGCACCCGCCGCGAGGTGCAGCGCACCGGTCCGTCGGTGGTGCAGCGGCTCGGCCGGCGCGGCCTGGTGGCGGGGGCCGTGGCGCTCGTGGTCCTCGTGGCGACCCGCTGGCCCGTCGCCGCCGGCGCCGCCGCACTGCTCGTCCTCGCGTGGCCGGCGCTGTTCGGCGGCGCGCGCGCCGAGAAGCAGGCGATGGCCGGCATCGAGGGACTGGCGTCCTGGACCGAGTCGCTGCGCGACACGATCGCCGGGGCGGTCGGCCTCGAGCAGGCCATCCCGGCGACGGTCCAGGCCGCGTCGCCGGCCGTCAAGCCGCACCTGCGCATGCTCGTCGACCGGCTTCGCGTGCGGGTGCCGCTGCCGACCGCGCTGCAGCGGCTCGCGGACGACCTCGACGACCCGAGCGCCGACCTGATCGTCGCCGCGCTCATCCTCAACGCCCGACTGCGTGGGCCGGGTCTGCGTCAGGTGCTGTCCTCGCTGTCCGACGCCGCGCGCGCCGAGCTCGACATGCGCCAGCGCGTCTCGGCGGGGCGGTCGTCCACGCGGCGGTCGGCGCAGATCGTCACGATCTTCTCCCTCGCGGTGATCCTCGGCCTCACGCTCCTCAACCCGACGTACGTCGAGCCGTACGGCACCGCGACGGGGCAGCTCGTCCTCGTGGTCGTCGCCGCGTTCTTCGCGGGCGGGTTCCTGTGGATGCGGCGCCTGGCCGGGATCGACCTGCCCGAGCGCTTCCTCGTCGCCACCGCCGACCGGCGCGGCGCCACGGAGGTGCGCGCATGACGGCCGTGCTCGTCGCGGGGGCCGTCGCCGGGCTCGGCGTGCTCCTGCTCGTCCTCGTGCTCGTCCCGCCCGCCGCACGTCCCGCGGGTGCGCTGGCCCGGCTCGACCGGGAACGCCGCGACGGCCGTGCCCGTGCGCGTGTGCTCACCGTCGACCCGCGGGCGGCCCGGGTGCCGCGGTGGGAGCAGACGCTGGGTCGGCGCGCCGCGGGGGGCCTGGACTCCCTGGGCATCGGTCTGGGCAGCCTGCGCGCCGACCTCGCGATGGTCGGCACGTCCCGCGACGCGTTCCTCGCCCGCACGGTGCTCTCGGCCGTCGGTGGCTTCGTGGCGCCGCTGCTCGTGCTGGCGGTGCTGGCCGTGCTCGGTGTCCGGCTGTCGTTCGTCGTGCCGGTCGTCGTGCCGCTGGTCGGTGCGGTGGTCGCGGGGGCGCTGCCCGCGCTCGGTCTGCGCTCCGAGGCGGCAAGGCGGCGTCGGAACTTCCGCCACGTGGTGGGGTCGTTCCTCGACCTCGTCGCCATGAGCCTGGCCGGTGGTCGGGGGGTGCCCGAGGCGCTCCAGGGGGCGTCCGAGATCAGCGACGGCTGGGCCATGGTGCGCATCCGCGACGCGCTCATCGCGGCGCGGCTACGCGGCGAGACGCCGTGGGCCGCCCTCGGTGCGCTCGGCGAGGACCTCGACATCGACGAGCTGCGGGACCTCGCGGCGGCCCTCGCGCTGGTCGCCGAGGACGGCGCGAAGGTCCGCGACTCGCTCGCGGCGCGTGCCGGCTCCATGCGCCGCCGCGAGCTCGCCGAGTCCGAGGGCAAGGCCGGCGAGAGCTCCGAGACGATGCTCGTGGCGCAGCTGCTGCTCGCCGTCGGGTTCCTGGTGTTCCTGCTCTACCCGGCCGTCGTCACCGTCTTCGGCGGCCCCTGATGCGTCGCCGCGACACCCCGTCGCGGTGGTCAGTGCTCCAGCAGTCACGACGAGAGGAGAGGGCGTCATGATCTTCGCCCCCTGGACCCCGATGGGGTATGCCGAGCTCGAGGTGCGACGCCGCGTCGCGCGGGCGCAGCTGGCGGACGAGCGCGGCGACCGTGGTGCGTCGGCGATCGAGTGGGTCATCATCACCGGCGTGCTGGTGGCGCTCGCTGCGGCGGTCGGGTTGATCATCTTCAACCGCATCCGCGACGAGGCGAACAGCATCGTCATCCCCGACGCGCCCGGCGGTGGCGCCGGTGGCGGCGGCGGCAACGAGTGACCCGCCGGCGTCCTCCCGGTCCCGGGGGACGTGACGACCGCGGCGCGAGCACCATCGAGATGGTGTTCTACACGCCGCTGCTCATGCTCGCGATCCTCGCGATCGTCCAGTTCTCGCTGACCTGGTACGGCAACGAGCTCGCCGGGGCGGTCGCACGCGAGACGGCCCGCGTGGTGCGGACGGGCGGCGGGTCCGACGACTCGGTCACGCGGGCGCACCAGCGGGGCACGGAGTACGCGGGCACCGTCGGTGGTGCGTCGCTGCGGGACGTCTCCGTCGAGATCTCGCGGCCCGACGCCCAGACCGTGCGCGTCACGGTCACCGGACGAGCGGTCGAGATCGTCCAGGGACTCGCCCCACGGGTCTCCGCGACCGTGCAGGGGCCGGTCGAGGGCTTCCGCGCCGACCTGTGAACGACCGACGCCCCATCACGACGGTCCTCCTCACGACACGCATCACGACGACACGCATCACGACGACACCGGGAGGACCCATGGCGCGTCAGCACGCCCGCGTCCGCGCGGGCGACGACCGCGGCTCCATGGCCGTCGAGGTCGTCGTCCTGATCCCGCTGCTGGTGATGATGATGTTCCTCGTCGTCGCGTTCGGCCGGTACGTGTCGGCGCAGGGTGAGGTCGCGGCCATGGCCCGCGACGCGGTGCGCGCCGCGACGCTCGAGCGCAGCAGCCAGGTCGCGCTCGCGGCCGCCCAGCAGACCGCGGCCTCGGCCGAGCCCGAGTCGCTGGCGTGCGAGCCGGCGACGATGACGGGCGCCTTCGTCGCGGGCGGCCAGATCCGGGTGGAGGTGCGGTGCGACGTCTCGTTCACGGACCTCGGGCTGCCGGGCCTGCCGGGCTCGGCGACCGTGGTCGGTTCGAGCACCGCGCCGCTCGACACGTGGCGACGGACGGGGGTGTGACATGAGCGCTGCACCACGCCGGGCGACGCCCTCGCCGCACCGCGGCGTGCTCGCGCGCCTGCGCGCCGCCGCCGGCCGGCGTGCGGACCGCGGCAGCGCCACGCCGTTCGTCGTCGGGCTGACGGTCGTGCTCTTCGCGGTCGCGGGCCTCGTCGCGGACGGCGGGCGCGCCATCAACGCCCGTGTCGCGATCACGGACGACGCCGAGCAGGCCGCCCGCGTGGGGGCCGACCAGGTGCAGGACGGGTCGCTGCGCGGCAGCGGCACGCCACGCATCGACCCGGTCGCCGCGACCAGCGCCGCGCAGCAGTTCCTGGCCGCCCGCGGGTACGAGAGCTCCCGCGTGAGCATCTCGGCCGACGACGAGCGCGTCGCCGTGCGCGTCAGCGACGTCGTGCCGACCGGGCTGCTCCAGCTGATCCTGATCGACAGCTTCACGGTCGAGGGCAGCGCGACCGCGCGCGCCGCGATCGGCATCGTCACCGAGCTCGAGGGAGGGCCGTGATGGGCCACGACGACGGCGCGGCGCGGCCCATCGGCCCGCAGCGGTTCCAGCAGGCGGTCGCGACCGATGAGCGGCGCCCGGTCGGCGCGGCGCTCGGCGCCGCGTTCCTGCTCCTGCTGCTGGTCGCCGGCGTGCCGGCGGTCCTGCTCACGCTCGGGGCGGCGCCCGCGCTGCCCACGTCCCTGCCCGGCCGTGCCGACCTCACCGCGACGATCGGCGTCGAGCAGGTGATCGCCGTGCTCGTCTGGGTGGTGTGGCTCGCGTGGCTGCAGTTCACGATCTGCGTCGTGGTCGAGCTGCGCTCCGCGCTGTCGGGCGTCGGGCTCCCGGCGCGCGTCCCGCTCGCGGGACCGAGCCAGCGGCTGGCGCGCACGCTGGTGGTGACCGTCCTGCTGCTGGTCACGGCCGCGGGTCAGGCCACGGCCGCGGTCGCACCCTCGCTCGCGATGTCGGCGCCCGACGCCGCGCCCGTGTCGGTCTCGGCCGCCGCGGTCCCCGGTCCCGCGGCGCAGGCGCCCGCGGAGCAGGCGGCGCAGACCCCGGCACCGGGGGCGGAGGCACAGGTCGAGACGACGTACTGGCTCGGTGGCATGCAGCTCAGCCCCGAGGAGGGCGCCGAGCTCGAGGGGCACCGGGTGTACGTCGTGCAGCCGCCCGAGGGCCGCTACCACGACAACCTCTGGGACATCGCCGAGCGCACCCTGGGCGACGGGATGCGCTACCGGGAGGTCTTCGAGCTCAACAAGGGGCGCGACCAGCCCGACGGGCAGGAGCTGACGCTCGAGCGGCTCATCCAGCCCAACTGGCTGCTGGTCATGCCGGAGGACGCGACGGGCGTGGAGCGCGTCACCGCGGTGGTCACGCCGGTCGAGACGCCGACGCCGGTCCAGGCGCCGGTCGGGGCCACGCCGACCGCCGCCCACGTCGCCCCGCCCGAGGCGGCCGCGGGCCACGTGGTCGCCGCCCCGGCCTCCTCCGAGAGCCAGGCGCCCGGCCTGGTCGGCGCCGGTCTGCTCGCCGCCGGTCTGCTCGTCGCGCTCGAGCGGCGCCGGCGGCGCGGGCGGGCGGCGGACCCCTCCGCGGGGGCGCAGGAGCTCGAGGTCGTGCTGCGCATCGGCGCGGACCCCCGGCGTGCGCTGCTGCTCGACCGCGGTCTGCGCCGCCTCGCCGCCGACCTGCGCACGGCCGGGCGTCCGCTGCCCGGCGTCGTGGTCGCGCGCGTCGACGACACGTCGGTCCGGCTGTCGCTGACGCCGGCAGCCCCCGCGGCTCCCTCCCCGTGGCGCGCGACCGACGGCGGCCGCGCCTGGCAGCTCGACGCGGCCGACGTCGACCTCGGCCGCACGGACGCCCCCGCGCCCTACCCGGGCCTGGTGTCGCTCGGCCGCGACGCCGACGGGCGTGACGTGCTCGTCGACCTCGAGGCCGCGCAGGGTCCCGTCGCGGTGGTCGGTGACCCCACGGCGGCCGCGGAGGTCGTCACCGCGCTCGTCACCGAGCTCGCCACCAACCGCTGGTCGGACGCGCTGCACGTCACGGGCGTGGGCCTGGCACCCGCGCTGGTCGACGCGCTGCCCGGCGACCGGTACACCACCGCCCGTTCCGCCGGCGACGTGCTGCCGCGGCTGCAGGAGCATCGCGACGACGTGCTCGGCGGTGACGTGCTCACGGGCCGCGTCCGGGGCGACGGCACGCAGGCGTGGGTCCCGGAGTACCTCGTGCTCGGGCAGGTGCCGGCCCTCGACGGGGCGCGGCGCGTCGTCGAGCTGAGCACGACCGCGCAGCGCTCGCCCCTCGGCGTGCTGTGTGCGGGCGACCTCCCGGGGGCCCGGTGGCGGCTCGAGGTCACGGCGGGGGGCCGGCTGACGGCGAGCCTGCTGGGCGTCGACGTGCAGGCCAACCGGCTGACGGACGAGCACCTGGACGCGCTCGGGGAGCTGCTGGCGCAGACCCCCGAGCCCGCGGCGGCCGGCATCGACGAGCGCCGGGCGGCCGCCGAGCACGAGGGTGCGGTCGAGCGTCCGGACGTCGAGGCGCCGGACCGTGCGCTCGGTGCGGCGGACCTCGACCGGGCACCCGTGCGGGTCCGCGTGCTCGGTGACCCCCGCGTCGAGACGTCGCGTCCCGTCGAGGAGTCGCGACGCGCGCTGTCGACCGAGCTGGTCGTGCTGCTCGCGCTGCACCCCGAGGGCGTCCACCCCAACGTCGCGGCGGCCGCGCTCTGGCCGGGTGGCGTGACCGCCGAGGTCCGCGACCGCACGATCGCCCGGACCGCGGCCTGGCTCGGGGAGGACGCCGCGGGCCGGCCCCTCCTGGTGAGCGGTGCGGACGGGCGTCTGTCGCTGGGGCCCGACGTCGTCGTCGACTGGGACGTCGTCCGGTCCCTCCTGGCACGGGCGCGCACCGCCGCCGATCCCGCCGCCGAGCGCACGCTGCTCACCGAGGCGCTCGGGCTGGCGACCGCTCCGGTGGTGGCCGTCCGGCCGACGGGTCGCTACGCGTGGCTCGCGCGCGTGCGGGCCGAGCGCACGTCCCGCGACGTGCTGGTCGACGCCGCGCACCGCCTGGTCGTGCTGCACCGGTCGGACGACGACCCGGCCGCCGCGCAGGCCGCCGCGTGGGCCGGGGTACGTCTGGCGCCCGCGTCCGAGCTGCTGTGGCGCGACCTGCTGCGGGCCACGGCGGCCGCCGGTGGCGAGGCTGCGGTGCGGGACGTCGTCGACGCGCTCGTGGTGACGCTGCGCGAGGCGGGCGTGCCGCAGATGGCGGCGGCGACCCGGGCGCTGGTGGAGGAGCTGGCCCCCACGAGCGGGCCCTCCGCGGTCGGGGGGACCGCGTGACGCCGGACGGGTGGTTCTCCCGGAACGCACCACCTCGCACCCATATGCCCGATAAGGTCGACCCGACCAGGCGCCGCGGGCGCCGCCGACCGGAGGAGTGAGTCGTGGCCGTTGGTGCCGAGCTCAGCACACTGCAGGCGCTCTACAAGACCTTCCAGACCAACGCCGAGCAGGCGTACGCGATCAAGACGGACGTCGACAAGGGGCTCGACAGCGCCGTCTGGACGGGTCGGTACTCGGAGGACTTCCGCTCGGCGTGGACGGAGTACCGCGCCAACCTGGACCGCCTGAAGGAGGCGCTCGAGGGTGCCGCCGCGGACGTGCGCACGAACCACAACAACATCGCCGCCGCCACGGGCGAGAGCGACCGCATCTGAGTCGGTGCGCGTGACCAGCGGCCCGTCCTCCTGCGAGGGCGGGCCGCAGGCGTGCACGGCACCTGGACGGACGAAACGGGCGAGACGAGGCACGCGTGCGACTGATCCTGAGCGTCACCACCCGCACCGGCGGTGAGCCGCTCGACGTGGTCGTCGAGTGCGCGCCCGGGTCGCGCGTGCGTGACGTCTCCCGCGTGCTGGCCGACCGGCTGCCGGGCGTCCAGCCCCGCGTGGTGCCCCGCGGGTCGGGTCACCTCGGTGTCGTCACGATCGAGCCCGCGCAGGGACCGGCGCCGCACCTGTGGTGGCACGGCCACCCGCTCGACGACGACCTGCCGGTGGAGCAGTCGCCGCTGCGGCACGGCGCTGTCGTCGGCCTCGGCGTCGACCCGGGGGACACGTGGTCCGAGCCGGACGGTGCGTGCGAGGTGCGGATCGTGTCCGGCGAGCAGGCCGGTCGCGTGCACCGGCTGCCCGTCGGCCGGCACGTCGTGGGCACCGACCCCGCGGCGTCGGTGCGCGTGCTGGACCCCGAGGTCCCCGCGACCGCGGTGGTGCTCGAGGTCGGCGTCGACGGGGGAGTGACGCTCGAGCCGGGCCCGGACGTCGCCGGTGCGGTCCGCGGCGCCCCCGTGCGCCGACGGCCACCCGAGGGGCCGATCGTCGTCCGGGCGACGCCCGGCGAGGCGCCGGCCGGTCGGCAGGCGCGCCGCCCGCGCGGCAGGTTCGCGCGGCAGCTCGCGGAGGCCCGCAAGGGCCTCGACCAGATGACCGAGATCGACCCCGAGTCGGACCGGCCGCTCGTGCACGTCGACCGTACGGCGCTGACCGCGCGGCGTGCGTGGGAGCCGGGGCAGTCGCTCGTCGTGGGGGACGTGGTCCTCGAGGTCGCGGCGGTCGGCGAGCCCGATGCGTCGCTGTCGCCGAGCACGGCGGGCGCGACGCTCGACTACAACCGGCCGCCGCGGCTGCTGCCGCCGGAGCGCAGCACCGACTTCCGGCTGCCCACCGAGCCGCGGGCACCCGACAAGCAACGGTTCCCGATCACGATGATCATCGTGCCCGTCGTGATGGGCGCGGCGATGTTCTGGTTCACGAGGTCCCCGTACTCGCTGATGATCATGGCGCTGTCGCCGGCGATGGTCGTGGGGAACTGGTTGTCGATGCGCGGCGGCGGCCGGCAGCGCCACCTGCAGGACGTCCAGACGTACGTCAGGCGTGTCGCCCGGATCGAGCAGCAGGCGTTCGACGCGCTCGGCACCGAGAGCGCGGCCCGGCGCCGCGAGCTGCCCGACCCCGCGACGGTGCTGCTGTTCGCGACCGGTCCCCGCGCGCGGCTGTGGGAGCGCCGGCGCACCGACCCGGACTGGATGGTCGCGCGCGTCGGCACGGCCGACCTGCCGAGCGAGGTGTCACTGCACGACCCCACCCGCGAGGAGCACGAGCGGGTCCTGCACTGGACGGCCGCCGACGTGCCGGTGGCGGTGCCGCTTCAGCGGGCGGGCGTCACGGGTGTCGCCGGACCTCCCGACGAGCGGCGCCGCATCGGCGCGTGGATGCTCGCGCAGGTGGTGGCCGGCCACTCGCCGGCCGACGTCACCGTGCACCTGCTCGCCGACGCGGGCGGCGCGGACGTGTGGGGCTGGGTCCGCTGGCTGCCGCACGCGCGCCGCGACACCGGCCCGGTGGCGCAGGTCGGCTCGGACGAGGAGACCACGGCGCGCCGGATCTCCGAGCTGCTCGCGCTGGTCGAGGCCCGCCGGGCCGCGACCGAGGGACCGGGCGGG
>Ga0233385_1000475_pt1 | contig 20468 bp, 16 predicted proteins | sample ElkDunMinimDraft_16_FD_191543 | JGI IMG/M metagenome (GOLD analysis project Ga0233385, IMG submission 191543) | Fecal eukaryotic communites from dung pellets of Tule Elk in California, USA - Elk Dung G36 | ecosystem: Host-associated > Mammals > Digestive system > Large intestine > Fecal | place...
TTCCCCAGCCTGCTGCCGGTGGACCGGATGCTGGCCACGCTGCTCGGCTTCACCGGCATCGTCGGCGGTTTCGGGGTGCTCATCTCCCGGCTGCGCGCCGGCGACGAGGACGACGACCTCGACGACGGCGCGGTGGTCTGACCAGCACCTCCGACAGCAGGACATCGACGGCGGATTATGAATAGCGGTCGCGGCTGGTGTAGCTTACGGTAATCAAAAGCACCGCCGAGCGTCACTTCCACTGATCGCCGTCGCGCTGCGCCGCAGACCTGGCGATCACCCCTTCGCGGAGTGAGATGACCGGTATGCAGCAGAGCTCGCTCGTGGTGGTCGCCAACCACCTGCCGATCGGTGGCAACCTGGCGCCGGACGGCACCTCCCGATGGCGCCGCAGCCCCGGCGGGCTGAGCAGTGCCCTGCACCCGCTGCTGTGGCACACCCCCGCCACCTGGATCGGCTGGGCGGGCCGTCCCGGTGCCGCCCCCGCCCTCGCCGACGTCGGTGAGGTACGCCTCTGTCCGGTGCCGATGACCGACGAGGAGATGCACGACCACTACGAGGGTTTCGCCAACTCGACACTGTGGCCGCTCTACCACGACGCCGTCGAACAGCCCGTCCACCATCGACGGTGGTGGGACGCCTACCTGCGGGTGAACCGGCGCTTCGCCGAGGCCGCCGCGGAAGTGGCCGAGGCCGACGCGACGGTCTGGGTGCAGGACTACCACCTGCAGCTGGTCCCCCGGCTGCTGCGTGAGCTGCGCCCGGACGTGCGGATCGGGTTCTTCCTGCACGTGCCGTTCCCGCCGCCGGAGCTGTTCACGCAGCTGCCGCGCCGCGCCGAACTGCTGCGCGGCATGCTCGGCGCCGACCTGGTGGGTTTCCAGCTCGCCCAGGCGGCGCACAACTTCGCCCAGCTCGCCACCACGCTGCTCGGACTGGAGGCAACCGACCGGCAGGTACGCGTCGACGACCGGATCGTCCGCATCGGGGCGTTCCCGATCTCGATCGACGTGGCGGAGATGTCGGGGCTCGCCGAGCGTCCCGACGTGCTGGCCCGGGCGGCGCAGCTCCGCGCCGACCTCGGCAATCCGCGCCAGGTGATCGTCGCCGTCGACCGGATGGATTACACCAAGGGCATCGAGCAGCGCCTCAAGGCCTACCGCGAACTGCTGGAGGACGGCGAACTGCGGGTCGGCGAGACCGTCCTGGTGCAGGTCGCGGTGCCCGGCCGGGAGGGCATCCTGCGCTACCGCCGGCTGCGGGAGCGGGTGGAGCGCGAGGTCGCACGGATCAACGGGGAGTTCGGCCGGGTCGGCGCCATGGCGGTGCACTACCTGACGCAGCCCTTCGACCGGCCCGAACTGGCCGCCCTCTACCGCGTCGCCGACGTGCTGGCCGTCACCCCGTTGCGCGACGGCATGAATCTGGTGGCGAAGGAGTTCGTCGCCGCCCGCGGTGACCGGGCCGGCGCCCTGTTGCTCAGCGAGTTCGCCGGCGCCGCCGCCGAACTGCCGCAGGCGTACCTGGTGAACCCGCACGACCTCGACGGGCTCAAGCGCACCCTGTTGCAGGCGCTGCGGGCCGAACCGGCGGACGCCGCTGCCCGGATGGCGGCGATGCGTGAGCGGTTGCACCACCACGACATCCGTGCCTGGGCGCGAGCCTACCTGTCGGCGCTGGACTCCCGGCACGGGCCGGAGCTGCTGGCACGGGTCACTGAGGAGTGAGCCGGCGCTCTCAACCGCGCGGCGGTAGCTTCTCCAGCCAGTCCAGGATCGCGTCGATCGGCTCGCGCCAGCGCGCGTCGAGCATCATCGCGTGGCCCATGCCGGGAAAGAGCAGAGGTGCGCCACCGTAGCGCTGCGCCGCCCGGTTGAGCGCCGCCGCCGGCACCACCCGGTCGTCTGGGCTGCCCAGCACCAGCATCCGGGGATCACCGACCGCCGGCTCGCCCGGGCCGGGCCGCAGCAGCTGCCACTGCGCCCGCCCGCCGGCCCCGCCCAACCGCGCCAGATATCCCCGCGCAGTTTCGGCGGGCAGACCGGCGCTGAACAGCTGCCGCGCCCGCCAGCGGACCCGGGCGCCGAAGAGCGCCGGCAACGTGCCGAACGGATTGTGGCGCAGGTTCGCCGCGAGCACTCCGGCGCCACCGAGCACCGGCGCGACCAGCACCCCGGCCCGCGCCGGATAACGGGCCAGCGCCCGGCTCACCACCAGCGCGCCGGCGCCGTGGCCGACCAGCACCGCCTGGCGTGGCAGGCTCGCCGCCACCTGGACCACGTCGTGCGCGTACGCCCGCAGCGTCGCATCCGGCACCGCCTCGCTGCCGCCGTGCCCGCGCAGGCTCATCGCGTACGCGGGAAAGCCGCGCTGCGCGGCGTGCTCCAGCCAGTGCTCCTCGAAGGCCCAGGCGCCGTAGCCGTAGCCGGGCACGAAGAGCACCGGCGGCCGGTCACCCGCCGTCTCCGGCACCGCCTCGCGCACCTCCCGGCGTGCCGGGCGCACCGGATCGGCCCAGTCCTTGCCGCGCATGATCCGCAGCCGCCCGCCCTGGCTCATGCCGCTTTCTCCAGCCCGTCCAGTGCGCGCTGCACGGCGCGCAGATAGTCGACGTGTCCGACCTCGAACCAGTGCCGGCTGCTCTCCTTGACCCGGCCCGCGTAGCGCTGCCCCACGCCCGAGCGCACCCGCTCGGCGAAGGCCTCGGCGCGCCGTGGATCGGTACGCCGCAGTCGCAGCGCCCGGGCGATGAGCACCGTCTGCCAGTGCGAGATCGGGAAGATCCCCGAGTCCGGCTGCACCAGTCCGGCGACCGCCAGCGTCGGCCGGCCGGCCGGGAAGGTGTTCAGGTAGAGCGAGGGCCGTCCGGAGTCCTCGTCGCCGAGCAGGCCCGGTGCGAGGAACTCGAAGCGGGGCAGGTAGCCGGTGGCCAGGACGACCAGATCCGGCTCGATACGCCGGCCGTCGGTCAGCTCCACGTCGTAGCGGTCGAAGCGCGCCACATCCGGCACCGGCCTGATCCGGCCGTGCCCGGCGTAGTAGACCAGCTGGCTGTTGGCGATCGGATGGGTCTCGTAGACCTTGTGGTCCGGGCGGGGCAGCCCGTACCGGGTCAGGTCTCCGACGGTCAGCCGCAGGATCCGGTGGAAGAGCCACTGCCGCAGCCAGACCGGCAGGCGCATCCGCAGCGCGGCGTCGTTGACCTGGTCGGCCGGACGACCGAGGACGTACTTGGGGGCGTACCAGTAACCGCGGCGGGTGGAGTGCCAGCAGGCAGCTGCCGCCTGCGCCGCCTCCACGGCGATGTCGCAGCCGGTGTTACCCGCGCCGACGACCAGGACCTTGCGGTCTCGCAACTGCTTGACATCCTTGTACGCCGAGGCGTGGATCACCTCGCCGCGGAAGTCGGCGAGCCCTTCGTACTCGGGCATTTTCGGCGACCAGTTGTGCCCGTTGGCGACGATCACGGCGGCGTAGCGGGAAGTGCGTTCGACGCCGTACCCGCCGGTGGAGCGGGTGGTGACGTCCCAGCGTTCACCCTCGGCCGGCTCGACCCGGACCACCTCGGTGCCGAACCAGATGTGCCGCCGCAGGTCGAAGTGGTCGGCGTAGCGCTCGAAGTAGGACAGCAGCATGCTGTGGTGCGGGTAGTCCGGCCAGTCGTCCGGCATCGGGAAGTCCGGGAACTGGGTGAAGGGCTTCGACGAGATCAGGTGGGTGGCGGCGTAGACGGGGCTGCGGTCGTGCCGCCAGTTCCAGGCACCGCCGACACCGGTCTCGCGTTCGTAGCAGTCGACGTCGAAGCCGTGCTCGCGCAGGTTCTTCACCGCGGTCAGCCCGCTGGCGCCGGCGCCGATGACACAGACGGTCTCGCCGCGGTCGGACACGGCCGGGTCCTGCTGGTGACGCGTGTCGCCGGAGCCGGAGCTGCCCTGGTCGGTGGAGGTGGACACCGAGGATCTCCCTATTTCGCGGCGGGGATGCCGGGTTGCCGCGAAATCTTCTCCACTTCAGACCCGTTTGTCCAGCCCGGTATCGGCCGGCAGCAGCAGATCGGCGACGAGTGGGAAGTGGTCGCTGGCCCGGCGCACCCGGGGCGTGTCCGGCACCTCGTGGCGTACGACGGTGATCCGTCGATCGACGAAGATGGCGTCGATGCGGCGGCTGGGCGCCCGGCAGGAGAAGGTCGGGCACTCGTCGTCACCGGGGTCGGCCAGCCCGGCCGCGACGGTTCGCCAGGCGTCGCTGCCGGGGGTGTCGTTGAGATCCCCGCCGAAGATCAGCGGATGACGGGCCGTCGCCAGGTGCTCCTTGAGCAGCCGGGCCTGGGCGGGTCGTTCGACCGGGTCGGTGGCCAGATGCGCGCCGGCCACCGAGAACCGGGCACCGGGGACCTCGCAGTCGCTGAGGAAGGTGCCGCGCAGGTGACGCCCGGGGGTGAGGGGGTAGCGCGCGTACGCGGTGTGGTGCACCCGGACCCGCAGGGTGGTGAGCAGCAGGTTGCCCAGCCCGGGCAGGCCACCGGCGGCGACCACCATGCCGAAGGACCGGGCCAGCGCGGCGGACTTCTCCCGCCACCGGAAGCGGCGGGGGCCCTCCTGCACGATCAGGACGTCCGGGGCGATTTCCCGCACGACCTGCGCCAGCGCCAGCGTGTCGTCACGCTGAGTGTGGATGTTGTAGGAGACCACCCGCAGTGGGACGTGGCCGTCGGCGCCGGTCCCCCCGCTCATCGGGTCCTCCCCCTCGTACGTGTGGAGCCGGCCCTGACAACACCGCAGGCGGGTGGCCGGCCGGTCTGCGTCAGAGCCGGCCGGCGCCGGCCGGGACGGCCCGGCGGGCGAGGTCCGCGGCGCCGATGACACCCGCGGTGTTGCCCAGCTCGGCCGGGCGGATCTCGGCCATCGGCAGCAGCCGCCGCTGGGCGAGATGGTCGGCGAAGGTCTCCCGGGCGGGCCCGAGCAGCAGCTCGCCGGCCTCGACGACGCCCCCGCCGACGACCAGGACCTGCGGGTCCAGCAGCTGGGTCAGGTCGGCCAGCCCGATGCCGAGCCAGTGCCCGACCTGAGCGAAGGCGGCGGTGGAGATCTCGTCGCCGTGCCGGGCCGCGGCGGTCACCATCGGTCCGGCGATCGCGTCCGGATCGCCGCCGGCCAGGTCGAGCAGGATCTCGGCGCGCCGGGGCTCCTGCCGCGCGCCGGCCCGGGCGAGCCGGACCAGGGCGGTACCGCTGGCGTACTGCTCGATGCAGCCGAAACGGCCGCAGCCGCACTCGTGCCCGTTGGGGACCGCGAGCATGTGGCCCAGTTCGGCCGCGACGCCGTTGGCGCCCCGGACCAGTTCACCGCCGAGGACGATGCCACCACCCACGCCGGTGCCGATCGTGAACATGATCATGGAGTCGTCGGCGTCCCGGCCCGCGCCGTAGCGGAACTCCGCCCAGGCGGCGACATTTGCGTCGTTCTCCACCGTCACCGGCAACCCCACCGCGTCGCGGACGTAGTCGCGCAGCGGCTCGTCGCGCCAGGCCAGGTTCGGCGCGAAGAGCACCCGGGAGCGGTGTGCGTCGATCCAGCCGGCGGCGCCGATACCCACGGCCGCCACCGGGTGCTCCTCGGCGAGTTCGCCGACCACCTCGATGATCACGTCGCGGGTCTTGCCGACGTCCTCCGCCGGGGTGTCCCGGCGGGTACGGGCGAGCACGGCGCCGTCGTCGTCCACGACACCGCCGGCCACCTTCGTGCCACCGACGTCGACTCCGATGGTCAGCGTCACCGCTGCCCCCCTCCGCTGTGCTGCCCGGGCGCCATCGCCGGCCGGGAGGCCGCCAGGGGTCGCCGCACCTGATCCACTCAGTCGTCGTCCGCCGAGCGGACCACCGGGGCCTCGCTCGGTTCCCGGGACGCCGGCACCGCCGGCTGTGTCCCGCCGACCGCCGAGGGCGGCTCGCCGTCCACCGCGGATGCGGGTGACACGGCGTGGTCGGTCACGGGCTCGGTGCCCGGGAAGTTGCCTTCGACGGCCTCGGTCCGGCCGTGGCTCTCGGGAGACGACGGGCAATCATGCCCACTGCGGGTGGCCTGGCGCCACACGTCCCCGGGGGTGAGCCCGGTTACGTCCGGTGCCGGCTCGGTCGCGGCACCGGACCGGGCGCCGGATTCGGCGTCGGGTCCGGGGCCGGGGGCGGGTTCGGCGTCGCGGCCGGAGGCGGTGGAGTCCGGCTCGCCGGTATCGCGCCCCGGTCCGCCGGAGAAGGCTCTGAGCAGGCTCGCGACGCCTGCGGCCAGGTCACCGGCGCCGGTGGCGAGCCGCTCGGCGAACTCCGGGTTCGGGTCGCGCACTGCCGTTATCGCCCGGCAGACCGGGCAGACGCAGCACTCGGGGCTGCCGGTGGCAACAGGGGGTGGACCATCCGAATCCGCAGCCGCGGGGTTCGGAGTGTGATTCAGAACACTTGAGAAGGCTTCACCCAGCGGACCCAGGGATCCGCCGGATCGCGCCTCGGTCGCCGCCAGGCGCACCGCGCCCAGCACGGTGGCGACCAGCCGCTCCGCCTCCTCCCGGGCCGAACCCGGACCAACGCCCCCCATGCCGGCTCCTTTGCCGTGGCGAATCTGGTGCCTGGCCCGTCACTGCGGCGAGCCCATGTTCTCTACCCGCCGCTTGAGTGACTTCAACGCCGTGTCCATGATCATTTTCTCGGCCTTGCGGCGGAACATGCCCAACATGGCCACCGACAGCTCGACCTCCAGCGTGTACACCACCGTGGAGGTTCCGTCCCCGTTCGGGGTGATGTCATACGACCCGCGCTGCGATTTCTGGGTCCGTGAAGGGGCCGCCAGGTGCCACTGCACGCGCGAGAGGTCATCGGCGTACTCGTAGACCAGGACGTACTCGTCGGTCAGCACCCCGGCGTCGAGGACGAAGCGCACCTGACTGGCGTACCCGTCCTCGTACTCCTCGACCACCTCGGCCTCGCGCATCGCCTCGACCCACTCGGGATACCGGGCGAAGTCGCAGATGACCTCCGAGATCCGGGCCGGCTCGGCCGCGATGACGATCGACTGGGAGGAGATGTCCGCCATGGGGGGCAGGCTACCGCGTGATCGCCATCTCGCGGGCCGCCCCCGCCAAGGAAGCGGTCCGACCTGGCCCGCTACGGCCCCTGCCTGTGTCGTTGCCGTGGAGCTACAGGTAGGTTTCGACAAGCGCCGGGCCGTCAGCAGGACGGAACCGGCCCGGCCAGTACGAGCACGAGGGAGTGCAGGTGCGCGAGTTCTCGGTCCCCCCGATCGTCACCATCGGCGACGACGCCAATCTGACCGATCCGGTCTGGGAGAACGTCCAGATCGCCCCGGATCAGGTGCTGTTCGTCCGCCCTGACCTCGCCGGCGGTGACGACGCGCCCCTGATCGAGGTGACCTGCCGTCAGTTCCGGGACGAGGTCGTGGCGCTCGCACAGGGCCTTGTCGCCGCCGGCGTGCAGCCCGGCATGCGCGTCGCGCTGATGAGCAAGACCCGCTACGAGTGGACCCTGTTCGACTACGCCATCTGGGCCGCCGGCGCGGTGACCGTCCCGATCTACGAGACCTCCAGCGCCGAGCAGGCCGCCTGGATCCTCTCCGACTCCGGCGCCTACGCCGTGGTGATCGAGAACGACGAGCACGCCAAGACCATCGAGGGCGTCCGCGGCGGGCTCGGCGAGCTCGCCCACGTCTGGCAGATCGACAAGGGTGCGGTCGCTCAGCTGACCGCCGAAGGCACCGGGGTCGACCCGGCCGAGATCGACGTGCGCCGCAAGGGCGTCAAGGCCAACGACATGGCCACGATCATCTACACCAGCGGCACCACCGGCCGCCCCAAGGGCTGCATCCTGACCCACCGCAACATGCACTCCGACATCAGCAACGCCATCCCGGTGCTGCCGAACCTGTTCCGCGAGGGCGCCACCACGGTGCTCTTCCTGCCGCTCGCGCACGCGTTCGCCCGGCTGATCCAGATCGGCGTGGTGCAGACCCGCTCCACCACCCTGCATGTCGGCGACGTCAAGAAGCTCGTCCCCGAGCTGCAGCGGTTCCGGCCGACCTTCGTGCTCTCGGTTCCCCGGGTCTTCGAGAAGGTCTACAACACCGCCAAGCAGAAGGCCGCGGCCGACGGCAAGGGCGCGATCTTCGCCAAGGCCGAGCAGACCGCCATCGCCTACAGCGAGGCGCTGGACACCCCCGGCGGACCCGGCCTGGGGCTCAAGCTCAAGCACAAGCTCTTCGACAAGCTGGTCTACGGCAAGCTGCGCGCCGCGCTCGGCGGCCGCTGCAACGACGCCATCTCTGGCGGCGCCCCGCTCGGCGTCCGCCTCACGCACTTCTTCCGCGGCATCGGCGTGGCGATCGTGGAGGGCTACGGCCTCACCGAGACCGCACCGGCCGCCGCCGCCAACGTCGTGGGCCACACCCGCATCGGCACCGTCGGCCGCCCGCTGCCCGGCGTGAGCATCCGCATCGCCGAGGACGACGAGATCCTGATCAAGGGTGACATCGTCTTCCCCGGTTACTGGAAGAACCCGGAGGCCACCGCCGAGGCGATCGACACCGACGGCTGGTTCCGCACCGGTGACCTGGGCAAGCTCGACGACGAGGGCTACCTGAGCATCACCGGCCGCAAGAAGGAGATCATCGTCACCGCCGGCGGCAAGAACGTCGCCCCCGCCGTGCTGGAGGACCGGGTCCGCTCGCACCCGCTGATCAGCCAGTGTCTCGTCGTCGGTGACCGGCAGCCCTTCATCGCCGCACTGATCACCATCGACGAAGAGGCGTGGCCCAAGTGGTGCGCCGACCACGACCTGCCCGCCACCACCGACGTCGCGGACGTCCGCGACGACGAGCGGCTGCGCGCCGAGGTCCAGAAGGCCATCGACGAGGCCAACGCGGCGGTCTCCAAGGCCGAGGCGATCAAGGTCTTCCGGATCCTGCCCGCCGACTTCACCGAGATCACCGGCGAGCTGACCCCGTCGATGAAGGTCAAGCGGGGCGTGGTGCACAAGAACTACGCCGACGAAATCGCCCACATCTACCAGGGCTGACTACCATCCCTCAGATGCCCCCCTCGACACTCCCGCGCCACCCGCACCCGCTGGTACTCGCCGTCCGGTTGGTGATGCTCGCCCTCGTCGGCGCGCTGGTGCTGCTGGCGACGGGCCGGGCGGGGCAGCTGTGGTGGGTGGCGCTGCTCGCCGCCGCGGCCCTGCCCGCGGTGCTGGCCCTCGGGCATCCGGTGCTGCCACGCCTGAGCCGGGCAGCCGAGGTTGTCATCGTCGGACTCGCCGCCAGCCACCTGGGGTCGCTCGTCGACTCCAGCGGGCTGGCGGCCTCCGCCGTCCTGGTCTACCTGGCGGTTCCGGCAGCCGCCAGCACGCTGCAGCGGCGCTACAACGAAGGCCTGCTGCTGCTCGGCGGCGGGGTCGCCGTGGCACTGGTCGCCGCCGTGTTCACCGAGGCCGGCGGGGGCGGCCGGGAGATCGCCCACCTGGGCTACCTCGCCGCCTGCCTGCAGTGGGGCGTCCTGATCGCGCTCGGCATCTTCGTCACCGCTTCCGTGCAACAACGGACGTACGGCCGCGGCGAGGACCGCCCCCAGCCGTACGCCGAGGCGACCCGGCTGCTCACGCAGCTGCGCGGGGTGGCCCGGCAACTGCCCGGCGCCACCCTCGACCCCGGCGGCATCTCCGAACACCTGCTCGAGGAGCTGCGCACCGTGGCCCGCGCCGACCGGGCGGCGGTCCTCTCCGCCAGCGGCGGCGGGCGGCTGGTCGTGCTCGCCCAGACCGGTGTCGAACGGGTGGACTGGGAGACGACCCTGGACGCCGACTCCGCAATCGCCGACGCCTGGGCGAGCCAGCAACCCCAGACGGCTCCCCGCTCACAGGCCCGCTCGCACCCCGGCGGCGAGGTCTCCGCGCTGGTGGTGCCCCTGGTGGCGGGGGTCCGCACGGTCGGGCTGGTGACGCTCGAGGCCGACCAGGCCCACGCCTACCCGCCGCCCGTCGTCGCGCAGGTGACCGAGCTGACCAGCCCCGCCGCACTGCGGCTGGAGGCGGCGCTGCTCTTCGACGAGGTGCGGTCGCTGGCCACCAACGAGGAGCGGCAGCGGCTGGCCCGGGAGATCCACGACGGCGTCGCCCAGGAGCTGGTGATGGTCGGGTACGGCATCGACAACGCCCTGGCCACCCTCCCCGAGGGCGCCGAACAGACCGCCGAGGAGTTGCAGACACTGCGCGGTGAGGTGACCCGGGTCATCACCGAGCTGCGGCTGAGCCTCTTCGAGCTGCGCAGCGAGGTCGACCGCCACGGGGGCCTCGCCGCCGCGATCGCCGAGTACGCCCGTACCGTCGGCGCCTCCGGTGGGCTGCGGGTGCACCTGTCGCTGGACGAGTCGACCGCCCGGCTGCCGGCCGCCACCGAGGCGGAGCTGCTGCGCATCGCCCAGGAGGCGGTCACCAACGCGCGCAAGCACGCCGGCGCCACGAACCTCTGGGTCACCTGCGCCATCGACCCGCCGTACGCCCAGATCGAAGTGTCGGATGATGGTCACGGCATCGCCGACCAGCGGCCGGACGGCCGGTACGGTCTTGCGATCATGGCCGAGAGGGCGGAACGTATCCGGGGCCGGTTGGAGATCAGACCACGTCGGCCGAGTGGGACGACGGTGGCCGTGGTGGTGGGCACCTCGCCCCGACGCGATACCGTGCGCGGTAGCGACACCGCAGGTAGAAGGGGAGATACCCGAGGATGACCAGTCCCAGCCCGGCCACGCGCACCAAGATCTTGCTCGTCGACGACCACGATCTGATCCGCAAGGGACTACGGCACGCTTTCGAGCGGGACCGCCAGTTCGAAGTCGTCGGTGAGGCCGCCACAGCGGCCGAGGGGGTCCGCCAGGCCGGCGCCCTTTCGCCCGACGTCGTCATCATGGACCTGCGGCTGCCCGACGGCAGCGGTCTCGACGCGACCCGCGCGCTGCGCAAGTCCAGCGCCACGATGGGAATCGTGGTGCTGACCATGTACGCCGGCGACGACCAGCTCTTCGGAGCGCTGGAGGCCGGCGCGAGCGCGTTCGTTCCCAAGACCGCCCCCGCCGACGAGGTGGTGGCCGCGGCCCGGCACGCCGCCTCCTCCCCCAGCGCCTTCACCGCCGCCGACCTGGCCGAGGCGATGAAGCGGCGGCTGACCCCTTCGGGCCCGCAGCTCTCGCCGCGCGAAGGGCAGGTGCTGCGGCTGCTGGCCGACGGCATGAGCGTGGCCGGGATCGCCAAGCAGCTCTTCGTCAGCGAGTCGACGGCCAAGACCCACATCTCCAAGCTCTACGAGAAGCTCGGCGCCGCCAACCGCGCCCAGGCGCTGATGACCGCGCTGCGGCTCGGCCTGCTCGAGGCCCCGGACGCGCCGAAGTTCTGACCACCGCCACCCGGCACCGTCCTTCTCCTGCACCGAATGCCCGCCCTCTGCGCTGAGGCGGGCATTCGGCGTGTCCGGGCACGACCGCCGTGGGCGACAGCACGCCTAGGCCACGGCCGGGCAGAGGCCACCCGGGCGGCGATCAATGTCGATCTACCTCTGTTCACCTGGGCGGCGGGCGGGCAGAATACCCCAGGGGCGCATCAATGGTGGGCCACTCGCAAAACACCGCGAAGGGGTGGCAACATGCAGCGACCGGACTGGGCACCGGAGAGCATCGACATCGAACGACCCAGTGTCGCCCGGATGTACGACTACTACCTCGGCGGCTCTCACAACTTCGCCGTCGACCGCGCCGCCGCCCAGGCGATGATCGCCGCCGTGCCCACCGCCTCCCTGATGGCACAGGCCAACCGCGCGTTCCTGCGGCGAGCGGTGCAGTACCTCGCGGCGCAGGGCGTACGGCAGTTCCTGGACATCGGTTCGGGGATCCCCACCGTCGGCAACGTCCACGAGATCGCCCAGCAGCTCGCGCCGGCGTCGCGGGTCGTCTACGTCGACATCGACCCGGTCGCGGTGGCGCACAGCCGGGAGATCCTCGCCGACGACGACCGGACCACGGTGATCCAGCAGGACCTGCGCAACATCGAGGAGATCCTGCACCACCCCGAGGTGGAGAAGCTGCTCGACTTCAGCCGGCCGATCGCCGTCATCGTCGTCGCGGTGCTGCACTTCATCCCGGACTCCGACGAGCCGGCCGCCATCATCGACCGTCTGCGCCGGGCGCTGGCACCCGGCAGTCATCTGGTCCTCTCGCAGGCCAGCGACGACGGACGCACCGAGGCGGAGCGGGCCGAGGCGGAAGCGGTCTACCGCAAGACCGACAACCCGCTCTTCATCCGCAGCCACGCCCAGCTCACCGACCTCTTCGCCGGCTTCGACCTGGTCGACCCGGGGGTGGTCTGGGTGCCGCTGTGGCGGCCGGAGGCACTGGACAACACCGAGGACGCCGAGCAATCGGTCTTCATCGGCGGTGTGGGCCGGCTCGGTGACTGACGAACAGCCCTCCCCCGCCCGCTTCGCCCGGCTCTGGGCCAAAGCGGTCACCGGCACCAGTTTCCTGGCGATGAACCAGGAGCAGCTCGAGGCCCTCCTGGCGCGCTTCACCGACCGGCTCGGCGAGGCGCTGCGTGCCGAGCACCTCGATCTGCGCGTCGGCCACCAGGTCGGCGCCGGACTGGTCGCCGCGCATCTGACCTCCGCCGAAGGGCTGGGCCGTACCGTCGAGGTGCTGCAGCGTCACCTGCTCACCCACCTGGGGCTGGACGGGGAGGCCGCGCACGAGCGCATGTCGCGGCTGCTCGCCGCGGTGGCGACCGGCTACGCCCGGGCGCTGCGCAACCGGACCCTCGACGAGCAGGAGTCGATCCGCCGGGCCGCGATGGTCGCCCGCATCCAGGCCGAGCAGGCGCTGCGCGAGAGCGAGGCGCGCTTCCGCTACCAGGCCACCCACGATTCGCTGACGGACCTGCCGAACCGCTCGCTCTTCACCGAACGGCTGGCGAGCGCCATGAACCGGCCCGGGTGGCACGGCAGACGGCTGGGCGTCATCTTCCTCGACCTGGACCGGTTCAAGGTCGTCAACGACACGCTCGGACACCAGCTCGGCGACCAGCTGCTCATCCAGGTCGCGGCGCGACTGCGGGAGGCTGCCGGGGAGCACCTGGTGGCGCGGCTCGGCGGCGACGAATTCGTGATCCTGGTGGAGGCCACCAGCGGGGTCGACGAGGTGGTGCGCGTCGCCGAAGCGGCGCTGGCGGCGGTACGGCGACCGATCAACGTCGAGGAGCACGAGATCACGGTGACCGCCAGCGGCGGGATCGTCGAGCGGCCCACCTCGGCCACCACACCCGGCGATCTGATGCGCGCCGCCGACATCACCCTGCACTGGGCCAAGAGCGCCGGCCGGGCCCGCTCGATGATCTTCGACCCGGAACGCAACAAGCGCGAGCTGGCCCGGTACGCCCTCTCGGCGGCGATGCCGGCCGCGCTGGAGCGCGGCGAGTTCTATCTCGACTACCAGCCACTGGCCTCGCTCGGCGACGGGTCGGTGCTCGGCGTCGAGGCCCTGGTCCGCTGGCGCCACCCCGACCTCGGGGTGCTGCGCCCGGACAGCTTCATCGGCCTGGCCGAGGAGACCGGACTGATCGTCCGGCTGGGCGAGTGGGTGATGGCCGAGGCCTGCCGGGAGGCGGGGAACTGGTCCGGCCCGGACGGCCGCTCACCCTTCATCAGCGTCAACCTCGCCGTCCGGCAGGTCCACGCCGCCGGGCTCGTGGACCAGGTGCGGGCCCTGCTGGAACGGACCGGCCTGCCGCCCCAGCGGCTGCAGCTGGAGATCACCGAGAGCACCATGATGAGCAGCGCGGCCGAGCCGGTCCACGCGCTGCGCGTCCTCGCCGATCTGGGCGTACGAATCGCCATCGACGACTTCGGCACCGGCTACTCCAACCTGGCGTACCTGCGGCATCTGCCGGTCAACGAGCTGAAGCTGGCCGGGTCGTTCGTCACCGGCCTGGGCAACGGCGGCAGCGGTACCGACGAGCGGATCCTGGCCTCGCTGGTCTCGCTGGCGCACGCCCTGGACCTGACGGTGACCGCCGAGGGGGTGGAGACAGCACTGCAGGCCGAGCGGCTACGCGCCATCGGCTGCGACGCCGGTCAGGGCTGGCACTTCGGCCGGCCCGCCCCGCCGCAGCGCATCGTCGAACGGTTGCGCTGCCCGTCCTGACACTACCCGGCTGTGGTCCGCCGGCGCCGGCGCCGTGAGGCTCCGCCGGCCTCACCCGGCGAGCAGCGCCGCCATCCGGTCGGCCTGCAGCTCCCAGCGCCACTCCCGCTCCACCCAGGCACGCCCGGCCGCACCGAACTGATGTGCCAGATCGCGATCGTCGAGCAGACCGACGATCCGGTCGGTGAGCTGGGCGAGGTCCCGGCCGGAGACGACATGTCCGGTCTCCCCCTCGCGCACCGCGTCCGGCGCGCCGCCGGAGTCCCCGGCGATCACCGGCAGCCCGATCGCGGACGCCTCCAGGTAGACGATGCCGAGCCCTTCGACGTCAAGACCTCGGTTTCGGGTGCGGCAGGGCATCGCGTAGACGTCGCCGGCGGCGTAGTGGGCGGGCAGTTCCTCCGCCGGCACCGAGCCGGTGAAGACCACGTCGCGCTCCACCCCGGCCTGCCGGGCGAGCTTCTGCAGCGTGGCCCGGTACGGTCCGCCGCCGACCAGCAGCAGCACGGCGCCGGGGACCCGGCGCCGGATCTCCGGCAGCGCCCGGATCAGCATGTCCTGGCCCTTGCGGGGCACCAGCCGCGACACGCAGACCACCACCGGCCGGTCCGCCAGCCCGAGGCGGGCGCGGATGTGCTGTCCGTCCACCCCCGGGTGGTACTGGTCGACGTCCACACCGGGCGCCAGCCGGCGCAGCTGGGTGGCACCGTGCAACGCCCGGTCGAGCCGGACCCGGGTGTACTCCCCGAGGTAGGTGGTGACGTCGACGCCGTGGCCGATGCGGCGCAGCAGGCCCCGGGCGCCCGGCAACGCCGCCCACCCCACCTCGTGCCCGTGCGTCTGGGCGACCACCCGGCGGATCCCCGCTCGCCGGCGCAGTCCCTGGGCGAGCAGTCCCAGCGGTGCGGCGGCGCCGAACCAGACGGTGTCGCAGCCGTGTTCCGCGGCGAGCCGGGCGGCGCGGCGGGCGATCAGCGGTGTCGGCAGCAGCACCTTGGTCCGCTCGCGGATCACCGGGAAGGGCTGGGCGGCGTCGAACTCGGCCGCGCCGCGCCAACTGGAGGCGTAGACGACCACCGACCCGGGTGGCTGGCGCAGGGCGAGGTTGTGCACGAACGACTGGATTCCGCCGGGACGGGGCGGGAAGTCGTTGGTGATCAGCAGGGTGCGGCTCATCGGTCAATCATCCTCGCGTACGCGCGGGCCGCCGCCATCCGTTCGACGGTGCTGGGGTGGGTGGCGGCGTAGAGGTGTTCCCAACGGGGCGGGTCGGGGTCGGCCATGTTGACCGCGCAGAGGCGGCGCTGCATCGCCTCGAAGGTCTGCGGGTCGCCGGTGAGCGCGAGGGCGTGCGCGTCGGCGCGGGCCTCGAGCCGGCGGGAGACGAGGGCCTGAGCGGGGGTGGCGACCAGGCCGGTGACGCTCACCAGTGCCAGCAGCAGCGGCAACGCCCGCGGCTCGGCGATCGAGTCGACCCCGGCCAGCCGCAGCAGGCCCGTGGCCGAGCCGAGCAGGTGGACCGCCACGACCGCCCCGGCGGCGCCGAGCGCGCCGGTGATCGTCCCGGTCAGCACGTCGCGGTCCTTGGCGTGGCCGAGCTCGTGGGCGACCACCGCGGCCACCTCGGCGGGGGTCGCCTCGCGCAGCAGGGTGTCGTAGACGACGACGCGCCGGGTCGGGCCGAAGCCGGAGACGTAGGCGTTGACGGCCCGGGTACGCCGGGAGGCGTCGGCGACCAGCACGTCGCGCACCGGCACGCCGTCGCGGGCGGCCAGGGCCATCAGTTCGGTACGCAGCGGCGAGTCGGGCATCGGGGTGAACTTGTTGAATACGGGTTCGACCAGCACCGGCAGGATGAACGACAGCAGCACCACCAGTGCCGCCGCGCCGAGCGCGCCGAAGGCCCACCACCACTGCGGGGCGAGCCGGGTGACGGTGTAGAAGCCCAGCAGCGCCGACGCGCCGATGACCGCGCTGACGGCGTAGGACTTCAGCAGGTCGCCGGCCCAGCCGCTCCACCCGGAGGTCGCCAGGCCGTAGCGGCTGACCACGGCATGCCGCCAGGCGGCGAAGGGCAGGGTCAGCAGGTCGGCGACGAAGACCACCAGCAGACCGCCGAGCACGGCCTGGGCGATCCAGTGGCCGCCGAAGGGCCGGCCGGCCAGGGCCACCAGCCCGGATCCGAGCGGGGTCAACCCGAGCAGCAGGGCGACGACCAGACCGGCGACGAGTCCGGCGTAGCCGGGGGGCCGCAACGCGGCGCGGAACGCCCGGCCGCGGGCGACGGCGGCGGGTGGCAGGTCGGCGAGGGCGGCGAGCTGGTCGGCGCGCGACGCCGGCGGTCGGCGCCACGGAATCAGCAGGAACAGCACCAGCAGCGACACCACTGCGATGGCGAGCAGGGCGATCACCGCCCAGCCTCGCGGGGTCATCGCGCCACCGTGCCGATTCCGGCCATCGCGCCGCTCCTCCCCGCACCGATCAAGGGCTCATCCTATTGCCCGCAGCCGGGCCGGGACAGCACGGGCGCAGCCGGCTCCCGGCCGGAGTCAGGAGCGCGCCAGCCGCCGCAGCAGCGCGTCTGCCCCCATCGGGTACGCGCCGTGCCGCCGCACGCTGTCGGCGACCTCCCGGTCGGAGGAGACCACCACCAGCGGCCGGCCGCCGGGTTCGGCGCGGACCAGCCGCCGGATCACCTCGTCGGCGATCTCGCCCTTGCGGGAGAAGAGCACCCGTACGCCGCGCGGGGTCGGCGGCAGGCCGTGCACGCGCTCCGCGCCGTCGAAGACGACCGTCACCTCGTCACCGGTCTGTGCGGCGATCCCGCCGAGACCGGTGATCAGCCGCTTGCGCTGCTGCTCCAGCGACATCTCGCCGAAGCCGCGTTTGGTGACGTTGTAGCCGTCGACGATGAGGTGCACCCGGGGCAGGGCCAGCAGCTCGTCGAGGCGGAACGGGTCGTCGGTGTCCCGGGCGCGGGCAGCGGCCACCGCGGTCGGCTGTGCGGCGTCCGCCCCGGCGACGAAGTCGGCCGGGCGCACATCGGTGGGTTCCAGCGCCAGCTCCCGGCGCAGCCCCACCGCCGCCTGGCTGATCGTCTCCAGCAGCAGCCAGAGCCGGGCGTCGTCCACCGAGCGCGCTTCCTTGGCGCTCTGCCGGGCGGCGCCCATCGCGTCCTCCGCCTCGGCCAGCCGGGCCCGCAGCCGGCGCAGCTCCGCGTCGTGGTCGGCCGCGGCCCGGGTCGCCCGTCCCCGTTCGGTGGCGAGCAGCTCGCTGCTGCGCTGCTGCCCGGCGGTTGCCTCCCGGACGGACTGCTTCAGGCGGCGGACCTCCTCGCGGAGCTTGCCGTTCTCGTCACGGACGCGACTCATCTCGTCGCGCAGTTTCTCCACCTCGGCCCGCGCCAGCGACCGGTCGTGCTCGGCCCGGGCGGCCCGCTGCTCCGACTCCCGGACCAGCTCGGCGATCATGGCGCTGTCGGCTTCCGCCCGCACCGCCGCGCCGCTGGCCTCGACCAGCCCTCGCCAGCCTGCCGGGCGGGCGAGGTAGGCCAGGGCGGCGACCTCCACGGGATCGGCGGCGGCCGGTGCGGTCCCGGTCGTCACCGCGGCGCCGAGTTCGGCGGCGTCGGCCGTCACCCGGCCGCTGATGCGCTGGCGGAAGAGCGGGTCACTGGCGAGCTGGCTGGCGATCGCCGGGCCGCCGAGGCGGGCCCGCCGGTTCGGCGCGAACTTCGCCACCCGGCGCAGCGGCGACGGGAGCTGGTCGTGCGGCAGGGTGGAGATCGCCGCAGCGGTCAGCGTGATGATCCGCTGACGGACCGGCTCCGGCAGCACCGGCTCCGAATCGTCGGAGCCGGGATCCGCCTCGACATCCGGCTCCGACTTGTCGGAGCCGGCATCGGCCTCGACATCAGGCTCCGGCGGCGCCGGCGCCTGCCGGACATCCTCCGCCGGCGCCCCGGCACTCGCCTTCTCGTACGGCTGATCGTCGGATGGCTCGGTGTGGGGCATGTGGCAAGTCTCCCACCGGGCCCGGGCAGCTCGCCGGGCGAGTGAGGCGATCTCTCATGCTAGGCCGGTGCCGACGGATGTGACCGCAGATGCCGCTGTGTCGGAGGGGGTCGCTAACGTCCGCCGCGTGTCAGTGACCGACCGCCCCGCTCCCCCCGCGCCGCGCGCCGAAACCGCCGGCGCCCCCGGCTTCGTGCAGGATGCGCTGCTCGGCGCGGACGGCTCGGTCGACGGCGGCGACCCCCACGAACTCCCCCTGCACCGGACCACCTTCGTGGTGGTGGACCTGGAGACCACCGGCGGCTCCCCCGATGGCGGCGGGATCACCGAGATCGGCGCGGTGAAGGTCCGCGGCGGCGTGGAGCTCGGCTCGCTGGGCACCCTGGTCAACCCCGGGCAGCCGATCCCGCCCTTCATCACCGTGCTGACCGGCATCACCCAGGCGATGATCGCCCCGGCGCCGCCGATCGAGACGGTGCTGCCGACCTTCCTGGAGTTCCTCTCCGACGCGGTGCTGGTGGCCCACAACGCGCCGTACGACGTGGGTTTCCTCAAGGCGGCGTGCGCGAAGCACGGTTACCGCTGGCCCAACCCCCGGGTGCTCGACACGGTGGCGCTGGCCCGACGGGTGCTGACCCGGGACGAGGTCCCCAACCGCAAGCTGGGCACGCTGGCGGCGTACTTCCGCACCACGACCCAGCCCAACCACCGGGCGCTGGACGACGCCCGGGCCACCGTCGAGGTGCTGCACGCGCTGATCGGGCGCCTCGGCGGCCACGACGTGCACACCCTCGGCGGCGCCATCGAGTTCGCCCGGGCGGTGACCCCGACGCAGCGGCGCAAGCGGCACCTCGCCGACGGGCTGCCGAAGGGGCCCGGGGTGTACATCTTCCGCGCCGCCGACGACCGGCCGCTCTACGTGGGGACCTCCACCGACATCGCCACCCGGGTACGCAGCTACTTCACCGCCTCGGAGAAGCGCGCCCGGATGTCGGAGATGCTCGCCGCCGCCGAGCGGGTCGACGCGGTGGAGTGCGCCCACGGCCTGGAGGCCGAGGTACGCGAGCTGCGGCTGATCGCCGGGCACGCCCCGCCGTACAACCGGCGCAGCAAGTACCCGGAGCGCGCGCTCTGGCTGAAGCTGACCGCCGAGCCCTATCCCCGGTTGTCGATCGTGCGGGCGATCGGTCCGGACGACGTCGCCTATCTGGGGCCGTTCGGCTCCCGCCGCAGCGCCGAACTCGCCGCGGCCGGCTTCCACGAGGCGGTGCCGCTGCGCCAGTGCACGCACCGGCTCTCGGTGCGCACCACCATCGCGGCCTGTGCCCTGGCGGAGCTCGGGCGCTGCCCGGCGCCGTGTGAGCACCGCGTCGACGTCGAGGCGTACGACCGGCAGGCCGCCGCGCCGTTCCGGGCCGCCACGGTAGGCAACCCGCAGATGGTGGTCGAGGCGCTGCTGGCCCGGATCGAGACCCTCTCGGCGGGTCTGCGCTACGAGGAGGCGGCGGTGACCCGCAGCCGGCTGGCGGCGCTGCTGCGGGCGACCATCCGGATGCAGCGGCTGACCGCGTTGAGCCGGGTCGCCGAGATCGCCGCCGCCCGCCCGGCCCGCGACGGCGGCTGGGAGCTGGCGCTGGTGCGGCACGGCCGCCTCGCCGGCGCCGGCGTCTCCCCGCCGGGGCGGCATCCGCGGGCGACGCTGGAGGTGATCCGCGCCACCGCCGAGACGGTGCTCTCGGGCGGGCACGGGCCGGTTCCGCACGCGACGGCCGAGGAATCCGAGCGGATCCTGTCCTGGCTGGAGCGCCCGGAGACCCGGCTGGTGCAGATCTCCGAGGGGTGGGCTTCGCCGGCCGACGGCGCGGAAAGGTACCGTGACCTGCTGACCAAGGCCGATTCTGCCGGGTCGGCGGGGCGCGATGAGGCGGGACGGGGTTGAGCTGCGGTGCGGATGACCGGTGGACGCGACGCCGAAAGGTGCGCGAATATGGGCCGAAAGTCCTATGAGTAAGTGTCTGATCGGACTACCGGACCTCACTTAGGCTGTTAGAGAAGTGCAGTCCTGCCCGGTTCGTGGGCCTGCTTCCGGTTATCGCCACATTGGCGCAAGGCGCGGAAGTCGGGTGAGGAGGTGTCCCGAGTGAACCTCGAAGCCAGTCACGGCGTGACACTCGGCCATGCCCTGCCCCGCCCCGGTGATCTGCCCCTGACCCG
>Ga0233385_1000477_pt1 | contig 20438 bp, 15 predicted proteins | sample ElkDunMinimDraft_16_FD_191543 | JGI IMG/M metagenome (GOLD analysis project Ga0233385, IMG submission 191543) | Fecal eukaryotic communites from dung pellets of Tule Elk in California, USA - Elk Dung G36 | ecosystem: Host-associated > Mammals > Digestive system > Large intestine > Fecal | place...
CTGTCTTGGGCACGCTGATGGCCTGGGCGGTGGTCCGCACCGACATGCCGATGCGCCGCCTCGTCGAGGCTGCCGCGCTGGTTCCCTTCATCTCGACACCCTTCATCGGGGGGCTTGCCTGGATCCTGCTGGCCAGCCCCGAGACAGGCCTGATCAATCAGGCCTGGCGCGTCGTGACCGGGGCGGAGGCGGCGCTTCTCGACATCCACGGCATGTGGGGCATCATCATGATCGAGGCCCTCTACGAGATGCCCTATGTCTTTCTCATCGTGGCGGGGGCGCTGCGGTCCATGGATCCGACTTTGGAGGAGGCGTCCTTTGCCGCAGGGGCAGGGCTCACCCGCACGACTTTGAGGGTGACACTGCCGATGGTGCTGCCTGCGATCATCGGCGGCGGGCTTCTGGTCTTCGTCCTGGCGGCCGAGCAATTCGGCGTGCCGGCGGTGATCGGAGGACCCGCGCGAATTACCGTGCTCACCACCGCCATCTGGGAGACGCAGGCCACTTATCCGCCGCGTTACGGTCTGGGTTCGGCCCTGTCGATGACGCTACTTGCGATCGCGTTGATCGGGCTTTGGGCGCAGCGGCGCGTGCTGGGAGATCGCTCGTTCACCACCGTGGGCGGCAAGGGCGCGCGTCCGCGCCGCGTCGAGCTCGGACGCTGGCGCTGGATCGCCCTGGCGGTCTGCCTTGGCTATCTCATTCTATCGGTCATCCTGCCTTACGCGACGATCATACTCTCTTCGCTGCGAACGATCTGGACGCAGCATTTCGATCTGTCGCAGCTGACGCTGGAGCACTACCGCTGGGTTTTGTTCGACTATCCAATGACGCAACGGGCCATGCTGAACAGCTTGCTGTTGGCGACCGGCGGGGCGACGATCGGGATCCTTTTCTGCGCCGTCATTTCCTTCCTGGCGCAGCGCAGCCGGGTACCGGGCCGGCGGGCTCTCGACTATCTGGCGGTGTTGCCGATGGCCTTTCCGGGCGTGGTGCTGGCCTTCGCGCTTCTGCGCGCCTACATCACGCCGCCGCTGGTTCTGTACGGTACGATCTGGATCCTGCTGATCGCCTATATCACGCGCTATATCCCCTACGGCGTGCGCTCCACTTCGGCCACGCTGATGCAGATCCATCCAGAGCTCGAGGAATCATCGCTGTCCTCCGGCGCCAACTGGTTCCAGACCTTCCGACGCGTGACGCTGCCTCTGCTAAAACCGGGGCTGGTGGCCGGGTGGATCATGCTGTTCGTCTCGTTCATGCGCGAGCTGAGCGCGTCGGTCCTGCTCTACTCGCCTGGTAACGAGGTGCTGTCGGTCGCGATCTACGACCTTTGGGCGCAGGGCAATTTCCGCCCGCTGTCGGCGCTGGCGGTCATCCAGATCGTGCTGTGCCTCATCATGCTGATCCTGGTCAAGCGACTGGCCAGGGTCGACACCGACCTGAAAGTCTGAGGACGAGATGACCCAACCCAATTCACACGCGCTGAAGGTCGAGGGGCTAGGCAAATCCTACGGCGCGGTGCGCGTCGTCAAGGATGTCAGCTTCGAGGTGGAGCCCGGCGAATTCCTCTCGCTACTCGGACCTTCGGGCTGCGGCAAGACGACCACGCTGCGCTGCATTGCCGGGTTCGAACGGCCGGACGAAGGACGCATCCTGTTCGGCGACACGCCCGTAACCGATATGGCGGCGGGCATCCTCCTGCCGCCGAACCGGCGAGGCTTCGGCATGGTGTTCCAATCCTATGCCGTCTGGCCACACATGACCGTGGCCGACAACGTCGCCTATCCGCTTTCCGTGAAGGGCGGACTGGGCCGTGCCGAGATCGCCGGGCGTGTGGGACGCGTGCTGGAGCTTGTCGGTCTCGGCGGGCTGGAGAAGCGCTTCCCTAACCAGCTTTCGGGCGGCCAGCAGCAGCGCGTCGCGCTCGCCCGCGCGCTCATCATGGAGCCGGGCGTCCTGCTGTTCGACGAGCCGCTGTCCAACCTCGACGCCAAGCTGCGCGAACGCATGCGCTTCGAGCTGATCGAGTTGCAGCGGAAGATCGGCGTTCCGGCGGTGTTCGTCACCCACGACCAGGCCGAGGCAATGGTGATCAGCCGCAGGATTCTGGTCATGGACAAGGGGCGCATCGGGCAGATCGGCAGCCCGGCAGAAATCTACGAACGGCCGCGCAGCCGATACGTGGCCGATTTCGTCGGCCTGACGAATTTCATCGAGGTCACGGTCACCGGCTCGGGCCAAGGTGCCGGCCGCCACGCGGTCGCCGGTCCGCTGGGCCCGATGGAGGCCTCGGCCGACAACGCACCCGTTGCCGGCGAGCGCCGCTCGCTGGCTATCCGGCCCGAGCGCATGCGCATGTCGGCCACGGCGCCCGACGGGCCGAACGTGGTGCAAGCGCGGCTGGAGAGTTCCTATTTCCTCGGCCCCTACAGCGAGCACTTCCTGACCGCGGCGGGGCAGACGCTCAGGGTGCAGGCGACGGAACGGCTGTCGGCCGAGCCCGGCGACATGCTCTACCTGCAGATGCCGCCCGAGGACTGCCTTCTGCTGGATGCGGGCGAGTAGACGAGGCGCCGAGGCGCGCCTCCTCACATCGAGACTGCCACACCGCCGTCCACATGCCAGACCGCGCCGACGACGAAGCTCGCTATGGGCGAGGCCAGGAAAGTCACTACCGCCGCCACTTCCTCGGCCCGACCCAGCCGGCCGAGGGGCACCGTCTTCATGCGTTCGGCCACCACCTGTTCGACGGTCTTGCCTGTCATCTCGGCCCATTTCTGCATCGTCTCTTCTTGACGGTCGGTGTTGATCATGTGCGGCACCACGGTGTTGATGCCGATGCCGCGCGGCGCATATTGCGTGGCGAGCGCCTTCGACAGGCTGAGGACCGCGGCGTTGTTTAGGTTCACCGGGATCGTCGTGATGTGCGGCTGCCTCCCGCCCAGGCCGGCGATGTTGACGACCCTACCCGAGCCGCGCGCCGCCATCCTTGGCAGGACGTGGCGCAGCGCGCGCGCGTAGCCGAACAGCTTCTGCTCGAATATGCCGTCACGAAAGGCGGCCTCGTCGAGTTCCAGGAAGTCAGCCGGTGCAACGGTGGCGCCGGCATTGACCAGTATGTCGGGCACTCCGGCTCGGGCCTCGACCCTTTCGACCATGCTGCGCATCGCCGAGTCGTCGCCGAGATCGGCGATTTCGGCCATCACGCGGTCGCCGTGGGTTTCAGCCAGGCTTGCCCGTGCCCGCTCGAGGCGGTCCGGATCGCGCGCGACCAAGACGACGCGCGCGCCCTCGTTCAGGAGGGCGGTGGCGCAGGCATGGCCGACGCCTCTGCTGCCGCCGGTGACAAGGGCCAGCAGGCCCGCGAGTTTCAGGTCCATCGTGGACTCCTTGAGTATGAAAGAGGGGGGCTCAGCCGCTCGCTAGAGCCGCGTGCAGCCCGGAAAGGTCATCCAGCTTGGCGAGGTCGAGAAGCATCGAGGCCAGCGCTTCGGCGCGTTCGGCGGACATGCCCGGTCCGGCAAGTGCTGCGCAGGCGCGGAACTTGGCAAGGAGGTCGGCCTCGCTCATCCGCCTGTCTTCCTGCCAGGCGGCTTTGCTGCGTCGGGCCGACAAGAGCCGCCCGTCGCGCAGGCTGACTTCAACGCGCGCCTCCCACTTGCCTTTCAGCTCGGGGGCCAGCTTCACCGGGATGGCATCGGCCGCGGCGCGGGAGGCTGGGTCCAGCGTCCGTTCCGGCACCAGGTCCGCCAGCGAGAAATCTTCTCGTTCCCTGATTGTCGCGAGGCAGTAGGAGAGATTGAACTGCGCATCCACCTCTGGGTTGGCGCCGGGACGGAAGGGGCGGCCGACCATGTCGACCACGAATTTGGAGCCATGAGCGGTGATCCCGGCGACATCGTCGGGAGCGAAGCCGTGTGCCAGCTGCAGGTCGCGCAACGCGTCCATCGCCGGCTGTGCCATGCCGCAGACCGGATAGCGCTTGAAGCAGACGTGATCGATCTCAAGGGAATTGCCGGCCGGTGCGTTCAGGGGTGCCGGGTCATATTCGCCCCCCTCATAGAGGCGGTAGTATCCATACTTGCCTTCGAGCGGACGGGAGGCACCGGTGATTCCGGCTTGCGCGAGCCAGGCAGCGCGCACGCCGGCCTCAGCCACGAGGCCAGGCTGCATGCGTTTCACCAGGCCGCCGTCCTCGATGCACTGCTGGTTGCCGCCGGCCTGGACGTAGGAAAGGCCCATGGCGCGGGCGATCCCCTCGGCATCCAATCCAAGCAGCCGCCCGGCCACGGCTGCTGCCCCAAAGCCTGCCACGACCGAGGTCGGGTTCCAGCCCCGGAAACCGGCGGTGCCGGTATAGCTGCGAGTCGCGCGGGCAAGGCGGCAGATCACCTCCGTTCCTACAACAATCGCGGTCAGGATGTCGCGGCCCGTCAGCTCGGGGCGCGTCGCCGCGACCGCCAGCGCCGCCGGCACCACGACGATGCCCGAATGGACGGGCAGCGAGTCGTGGAGGTCATCATATTCCAGCGCATGGGCCGTCGACGAGTTCACAAGCGTCGCAGCCGGGGCGGACAGGCGCTGCCCCGTCGCCCATACCGGCACCGGCCCGGCGGCCATGCCGCCTGTCACCTGTCGTAATTCCGCAATGCCCGGCGCCTGCACCCCGGCAAGAGCTGACCCAACGGTATCCAGCGCCAGTTGCGCCGCGGCGCGGAGGCTGGTTTCGGGCAGGCTGTCATAATCCAACTCGCGGACAATGCGGGCGAGGGCAAGCGTCGCGTCCAATATCATGTCTCCTGAAAGTGGGACGGGAGCCGGCAAGCCGGCCCCCGTCTCGGGGTCATTCGGCGAGCTTGAACTTGTCAACCAGCGCCTTCATCTCGTCGGTCATCACTCCGATCATCTCGGTCGCGCGGGCGCTGCCGTGGTAGACCGGCGGTGCGCCGCCTTCTTTCATTTCGTTCTTGTAGTCAGCGTTCTCGCTGACCTTGGCGCATATGTTGTCCCAATAGGCGATCACCTCGGGCGAGGTGCCGGGCGGGGCCGCAAGCGCACGGAAGCGTTCCGACACGATGTCGAAGCCAAGCTCGCGGAAGGTGGGTACGTCGGGGATGGCCGGGTCGCGCTCGGCCGCACCGATGGCGAGCGTGCGCATCTTGCCCTTCTGCGCCATGGCGAAGATCGCTCCGCCAACCATCATGTCGGTCGTGCCGGCGAGCGTCCCCTGCAGCGCCTGCGAGCCGCCGGTGAACGGCACCTGCGTGAACTTGACCCCGGCCTTCTCCTCGATAAGCAGCGTGGTCATGAAGTCCGCGCCAAGCGTGCCGGTGTTGGCTGCCTTGATCTTTTCGGGATTGGCCTTGGCGTAGTCGACCAAGTCCTGAAGCGTCTTGAACTCGCTGTCCTCGCGCACCAGCAGCACGTCCGGCACAGAGGCGAAGATGCAGATGTGTTGGAACTGGTCGAGGGTGTAGCCGGTGGCCGATGGCTTGGTCAGCGGCGGGATAACGTTGAAGGGCGGGGTTTCCAGAGTCAGGACATAGCCCTCCGGATTAGCGCGAACGAATTCGGCCCAACCGATGGCCCCCCCTGCGCCAGGCTTGTTCACGATGACCACGGCCTGACCTGCCAACGCTTCGGCGTATTTGCCGAAGGTGCGCATGGAAGTGTCGGCCCCGCCACCCGGATCGAAGGGTACGATCACCTCGACCGGGCGGTCGGGATATTCAGCCAGCGCGGCTGTGGTGGTCGTCGCCAATGCCGCAAAGCCGGCGAGAAGCCAGCGGTTCATCCTCAAAGCCATGTTCAGTCCTCCACATTATCCCATTTATCGTGTTAGATAATCACTAAAAACGGGATATGTTAAGGAATAACTGAGCGGGTTTTTGATGATTTTCGGAAAAAGCAATGCCACGTCGCGTGCAGGCCCGCATCTCTGGGAGCCAAGCTCCTGGCGCGGTGCGCTCCCGGTAACCACTGGGCTCCTTCCCGGAAAGACGTATTGACAATCCCATTTATCAATCTAGTACGTAACAATTATCGGGAAATTGATCGAGCCGGCACGTCAGGCGGTGTTGCTGCGCAAACCACGGGGCCGCCCGGCTCGCAACTCGAATCCACCTCGCGACAAGGACAGAAGATGATCGTCGAAGAACGCATTTACACCGTGCGGGCCACCATGAGCGGGGCTTTCCTGAAGATCGTGGAGCAGGGCGGCATCGCCATCCAGTCGGAGCATCTCGGCAAGCCCTTCGGCTATTTCTCCACCGAGTTCGGCCCACTCAACCAGATCGTCCATCTCTGGCGCTACGAAAACATGGAAGACCGCGCGCGGCGTCGCGCTGCGTTGGCGGCAGATCCGCGCTGGGCGCCGATCCGCGACCAGTTGGCGGCGCTGATCGTCAGCCAGGAAAACAAGCTTTTGGTCCCGGCCAAGTTTGCGCCGGTCGGCTGATCCAGTAATCAAGCAGAAGGAGCGGCATCCAATGCGTACGATCGCGTTTTTTGGTCTCGGCAACATGGGCGAGCCGATGGTCGCCAACCTGCTGGGGAAGGGTTTTGCAGTGAACATCGTCCAGCACCGCCGCCCGGATGCGGTGGCGCGGCTGCGTGAGGCTGGAGCGAATGTTTTCCCCGACGCGGCTGCTGCCGTGAAAGGGGTCGATCTGGTGCTCCTGGCGTTACCGGGCTCGAGCGAGGCGGAAAACCTCCTCACTGGGGCTGGCGGGTTGATGGACGCGATGTCCTCGGGGACGGTCGTGGTGGATTGCTCGACCGGCGAACCTCCGATCACGCGCAAGCTGGCGAAGCAGCTGGCGGAAAAGGGCATCGGGCTGGTTGATGCCGGTCTGACGCGCGGCGTCGCCGGGGCAAAGCAGGGAAAGCTGGCGTATTTCATCGGCGGAGCCGAGGCGGATGTCGAGAAGGCCAGGCCCGCGCTGGAAGCCATGGGCGACACACTCCTCTATATGGGTGCGGTGTCCAGCGGGCACGAGACCAAGAACCTGTCCAACGCTCTGAGCTATGCCACCGTCGCGCTGGCCTGCGAGACGCTGATGCTGGGCCGCAGCCTCGGCCTGGACGGAACGCGGCTGCAGGAAGCGCTTATGGCTGGAGCCGGCAGCAAGGCGCTGGAGGCCTATGGTCCCAGGATGATCAGCGGCGAATACGCGCCGGTGCGCGTCTCGATCGGCAACGCCTGTGGTCATCTCGAAGTGACCGAGGCCATCGTGCCTGAGGGAATGAGCCTGTCGCTGTTGCCCCAGGCGCTGCAGACCTACCTGCGGGCGAACGGGCAGGGTCTGGGCGCGCAGGACATTTCAGCCGTTGCCGAACTCTGGCGTCGGGACTGATATCGGCATGGGCGTCATAGACTTTCGCCTGCGTCCGCCGGTCCGCGGCTATCTGGACATGCTGATGTATGCCAATGGTCCGCGCCGCGACCGTGCGACACGGTTGCACGGGATGGAGCCGGCGCCGTCGGCCAGCCGGCAATCGGTCGACCTGCTGCTGCAGGAGATGGACCGGGCCGGGGTGACGCTGGGCATCATGGTCGGTCGCTCCACGCGGCTCTACGGTTCGGTTTCGAACGACGACTTGCAGCGGATTGCGACCGATTATCCCGGGCGCTTCCTCGGCATCCCTGCGCTGGACCTGTCGGACTGGCGTGCCGCAGGGCGGCAGATCGACGAAGCGGTGACCAACGGCTTCCGCGCAATCGGGATCGAGCCGGGCGCCGCGGCCGAGCCGATGCTTGCCGACGACCGCCGCCTCTATCCGCTCTACGCCCGCATCGAGGACGTCGGGCTGCCTGTCATCGTGATGGCGGGCGGCGGCGCGGGACCGGACCTCTCCTACACCGATCCCGTCCACATCGACCGGGTGGCGGCTGATTTCCCCGATCTCAGGATCGTTGTCACTCATGGCGGCTGGCCTTGGGTGCACCAGATTCTGCACGTCGCCTATAGGCGGCCCAACGTCTATCTCTCACCCGACCAGTACATGGTGAACATGCCGGGGATGCAGGACTGGATCGCCGCCGCCGACGGCTTCCTCGCCGATCGGCTGATTTATGGCAGCTCCTATCCCTTCCTGCCGGTCGATGCGTGTGCGGACTGGTTCCGCGCTCTGCCGATCCGGCCCGAGAACCGGCAGCGCGTCATGCATGACAATGCCGCGAAGCTTCTGGGGCTGTAGCAGAACCGGCAGGGGTTGCTCAGCACGGGGGAAATAGTGTGTTGTTTCTCGCGATTCCCGCAGCCAATTTGCGGGCAATGGAGCTGAGCAGCGATGGCCAGGAAAGCGAAACCCGCTGCGGGAAACGACGCAGAGCGCCGGATGCCGGCGCGACTCGGCAAGGACACCGGCGCCGTCTTCGCTCCCAGTCCGCATGACGGGCCACAGGACCGGCGCGAGGTCGGTTCGGCGCTTGGCCGGGCGCTGGACATGTTGGAGACCGTTCTTGAGACGGACGGGTCGTTGGGCATGCAGGAGATTTGCACCCGGCTCGACCTGCCCCGCCAGTCGGCCCACCGCATCCTCAACCAGCTTCTGGATCTGAACCTGTTGCAGCGCCATGTCGCGCGCGAGCAATTCACCATCGGCCCGCGGCTGAAAGTGCTGTCGTTGAAGGCGAGCTTCAGCTCACATCGCACGGGGCCGTGGCATGCATTGCTGCAGGACCTTGCCGCCAAGACGCACGAGACCTGCCACCTGGGCATACTGGACCAGAACAAGATTCTACTGATCGATCGCATCGAGTCCGAATATGCTCTCCGGGTGAATTCGGAAATCGGCCGCCGGCTGGAGCCGCACTCTTCCTCCATAGGCAAGCTTCTGCTGGCGCATCTACCCCGGGCGCGGCGGCAGGCGATCCTGCAGAACGCGATGCCGCTCAAGCAATATACGCCCTTCACTCTTACGGACCTTGATGCGCTGGAGGAGGACTTCACGCAGATTCGACGCCGCGGCTTCTCGTATTCCGATCAGGGTACGATGCTGGGCATGTTCAGCATCGCGGCTCCGGTGGTGGATTCGCAGGGGCGGGCCATGGCGGGGGTGGGCGTGCAAGCACCCTTCGTCCGCATGACGCTTGAGCGCGGGCTGGAGGAATTCGCTCCCATCCTGATGGACTGCGCCGCCCGCATGTCCACCCTTTTGCAGCAGGAAGAGGATGATGCGGTGACACACCCCGCCTCGTCGCCTCGCTGATCCCACCCTCCGCTTCGGCGTCTTCCGTGCAGGATGCCCACGCACATTCTCATTTCGGCCATAAGCAATAGATTTCCCGAAATAAGAATACAATATTGGCATAAAATGGGAATTATGCTACTACCAACGGGGAAGCATGAGGATGCTTCCTCGGCAGCGACCTCGCAGATGCAAGTGACATTCGCCTGTGCGGCAGCCTGGTTCGGGATCTACACCAGCCAAGGGAGGACAGTCGGCCCCGTCGACAAGCCGCCGGCAGGGCACCGCCTGCATGGCGCCTGGGGCCGATGAACGGATATGGTTCAGGGACTTTTAGACGGGCTCGTAGCCAACCTTCAGCTGAGCAGCATCCTGGTCATTTTGATCGGCACGCTGGCAGGAACGATCATCGGGGCCTTGCCCGGACTGTCGGCGGTCAGCGGCGTGGCGCTGCTTCTGCCTTTCACCTTCACCATGGAGCCTGCCCAGGGACTGATCATGTTGGCCTCGGTCTACATGGCGGCCGAGTATGGCGGCTCGATCTCGGCCATTCTGATCAACACGCCCGGAACCTCCGGCGCCGCCTGCACGGTTCTCGACGGCTATCAGCTAACCCGACAGGGCAAGGCCCGGCATGCGCTTTACCTGTCGCTCTTCGCAGGCACCGTCGGCGGGCTGATCGGCGCCCTGGTACTGATCTTTCTGACGCCCACCTTGGCGGAATTGTCGCTGCTGCTCGGGCCGGCCGAGATTTTCTGGATCGCCGTTGCTGGGCTGGCGCTGGTGGCGAGCCTGTCTGCGGGCCATGTGGTCAGGGGACTGATCGGCGTGCTGATCGGCGTCGGTATTACGCTGGTCGGCCAAGACTTCACGACCGGCGACATGCGCTACACCTTCGGCGACTACCGCCTGGCCGGGGGCATCCCATTGGTGCCGATACTGCTCGGGCTGTTTGCCGTCTCCAGCATCTTCGCACTCCTGGAACAGCCGAACCGTCCCGTGGCCGCCCTTTTGCCGGCGCCCAACGCGATGCGCGAGGTGCTGGCGGCGATGATGAAGATGAAGTGGGTAACGACCTGGAGCGGGATCATCGGTACGCTGATCGGCATCCTGCCGGGGGCGGGCGCCTCGGTCAGCGCCTTCGTTGCCTATGCCGAAGCCAAGAGGATATCCAAACGCCCCGATGAGTTCGGCAAGGGCAGCTACGAAGGCATCGTTGCGCCTGAATCCGCCAACAACGCGGTAGTCGGCGGAGCGATGGTGCCGCTGCTTGCGCTCGGCATCCCCGGCTCGGGCTCCGCGGCGGTGATGTTCGGCGCGCTGACTGTCCACGGCATCATTCCGGGGCCCCGCCTCTTCAGTGAGCGGGCCGACATAGTGAACGCCTTTTCGGTTGGCCTCCTGTTCTCCGTGCTGGCCATGCTGATCCTGGGTCTGCTGACGATCCGTTGGTCCAGCCTCATCGTGAAGGCGCCGCGGCGTGCCATGATCCCGGGCGTCCTGATGTTGTCGGTCGTGGGAACCTACGGGCTGTCGAACAGCCTGCTGGACGTCTACGTCCTGCTCGTCGCGGGCCTGGTCGGTTATACGTTCGAGAAGCTGCACGTGGCACCAGTCACGATCGCGCTCGGCGCGGTTCTGGGGCGTATCATCGAGAGCAGTTTCCAGCAGGCGGCTATCGTCGGAAAGGTGGAGGCAGGCTCGACGCTGATGTATTTCCTGTCGCGGCCGATCTCGCTCGGTCTGATGGCGTTGGCGCTGTTCGTGCTGATCTCAGGTCTGGTGCAGGCGTCTCGCAAGGGCGCTGTGACTGCGGCGGCACCCCCGGTGCCAACGTCGCGCGGACCGTCTGGCCGCCAGTTGGGCATAGGGCTCGGAGTCGCGATCGTTGCGCTCGCAATCGGCTTGCTGATCGGCTCCTCGAGTTTTTCGCCGCAGTCCGCACTGTTTCCCCGCATCATCGCTGCGGCGCTCGCGGTGTGCGGCTTGCTGCAGGTCTTTGCAGCATTGCGCCCGCTGGACCCGACGGCGACCGAGAGACCCTTCGCCGAGGTGCCATGGCTTCTGGCGCTCATGGTCGCGGGGGGCTGCCTTGTGGTGGCGTACATGACGCCGCGGATCGGCTTCTACGAAGCAGGCTTCGTCTTCACGGGCGTCGTCTACTGGGCGCTGTCGGCGAACAGCGCATCCGCCGTCCGGCGCATGGCGCTGAGCGTATTCTTTGCCGCGGCTTTCGTGGTGCTCCTTTATCTCACCTTCGGTCTGGTGCTGCGCATCCCCACGCCACCCGGCCTGCTGGTGTGACCGCCGGCGAGGCGGCATCCGCGCGGCTGGCAGCAGGTCGGAGACCGGGCAGCCAGGCCGCCCGGAACGATATCCCTTTTGGAAAGGAATGAAGAAATGGCGAAGCGGAAGGGTGGAGAGATCTTGGCGGAAGGGCTCGTCCGCGAGGGTGTCGATCACGTGTTCGGAATTTGCGGGCATGGCAACATCGGCTTTCTGGACTGTCTGTACGACGTAAAAGACAAGGTCCGCCTCGTGTCTCCTCGGCACGAGCAGACCGCGGTCCACATGGCCGACGGCTATTTCCGGGTGTCGCACCGGCCGGCCGCGACACTGACCTCGACTGGCCCGGGCTCGGCGAACCAAATCATGGGGCTGGCCGTGGCGCAGACGGACTCTTCGGCCGTGCTTTCCATCACGGCGAACGTGCCGACATCGCAGTTCAACCGGGGCCCGTTCCAGGAACTCAACCAACATCACCAGGCCGATTTCAACAATGTGGTGAAGCCGGTGGTCAAACGCAGCTTCCAGCCCAGCAGGGTCGAGATGCTGCCCCTGGCGATCCGCCAGGCCTGCGCCACCATGACGACCGGTCGGCCGGGTCCGGTCAATCTCGACATTCCCTACAATCTTTTCCAGGAAGAGGCCGAGGTGGACGACGAAGCGGTCGGAAGCGCCTTTGGCCAGCGCCGGCCGGGCGCCAGCGACGAGGATGTGAAGACAGTAGCCGACTGGCTCCTGGCAGCCGAGCGGCCGGTGATCTTCGTCGGCCACGGCGTCGCACTCTCTGAAGCCGGTCGCGAATTGACGGCGTTGGCCGAGCGGCTTTCGATCCCGGTGATCTCCAACCCGAACGGGATGGGCACGATCGACATGAAGCATCCGCTTTCGCTCGGCTTCATTGGCCGCAACGGCGCCTTCCAGGCCAACGAGGCGGGGCGGCATGCCGATCTGGTGCTGGCCATCGGAGTGCGGTTCGACGACCGCTCGGCATCCTCGTGGATTCCGGGCTATTCCTGGAACTTCCCGGCGACGCGACTTATCCATGCCGACATGGACCATGCCGAGATCGGACGGAACTACCGTCCCGACCTCGGTATCCTCGCGGATGCCCGGGCGTTCCTGCGCCAGGTCCTTGCCGAGATGGACCGCCGCGGCATCGGCGAGGGCGGGCGTCTGGCCGCGTGGCTGGCCGAGATCGCCGGCTGGCGCGCCGAGTGGGAAGCTTTCCTTGCGCCGAACTGGGGCAACACGGCAACGCCTATCGCGCCTTGGCGGATCGTCGAGGATTGCCTCAAGGTGCTGCCTGAAGACGCGATCCTGTCGCTCGACTCCGGCGTCCACCACAACTGGTACATGCAGTTCTGGCAGGCCCGGCGGCCGCAAAGCATGCTGAACACCTGGGGATACTCCGGGATGGGTTTCGGGCCTTCGTCGATCCTTGGCGCGAAGCTCGCCGCGCCTGACCGGCCCTGCGTCTCGATTTGCGGCGACGGCGGTTTCACCATGGTTCCGCACGTGCTGTGCACGGCGGTCGAGTACGATATCCCGGTCGTTTGGGTCGTATGGAACAACTTCGCCTGGGGAGCGATCCGCGACCTGCAATACGCCTATTTCGACGGCCGGGAATACGGAACGGGCTTTTATCAAGGCGACAACCGGACGCCCTATAACCCCGACTTCGCCGCATGGGCGCGGGCAGCGGGGGTCACCGGCTACACCGTCACTCGTCCGCAGGACTTCGCCTCGACGCTGGAGGAGGCTATCCGCCTGAACCGGCCCGCGTTGATAGACGTCCATGTGGACGCAGGCGTCCGCCCGCCTAGCACGGGCTCGTGGGAACTCCCCCCGCTTGTTCCGAAGCAGCCGGTGTTCGGAGCACGGTGGCAGCCCTGAGGTGAACGAGGGGAGGTGGGCGGGACGGCTGGGTGGCGCGGCACTTGTCGCGCTCGCGCTGACCCTCCTTCTGGGCGCCGCGGGCGGCGCGGTGGCGCGTGTCGCCGGCCTGCCGATTCCCCTTTTGCTTGGCTCGATCACCGTCACCGCCGCCGTTGCGCTGTCGGGCCTGCGTCCCCTGGGGCGCACACCCTTCGTGCCGAACAGACTGCGATCCGTGGCGATGATCGTGGTTGGCGTGTCGATCGGGGGGACGGTCACCCCGCAGGTGCTCGAGCGGGTCGCGGACTGGCTGCCATCGCTTCTGACGCTGCTCCTCTACCTGCCCATCGCGCATGCGGTGAGCTACATGCTGTTTCGGCTGGGCGGGATCTCGCGGGCCGAGGCATGGTTCGGTTCGGTGCCCGGCGGGCTGATCGAAACCGTGCAGATGGCCGACGAAGCCGGGGTGAAGACCCCGGTGGTCACCGTGCTGCAGTTCTTGCGGTTGATCCTGACGGTCATGGCGGTGCCGATAATCTTCACGGTGGCGACCGGCCATCCCGTCGGCTCGGCCGCGGGCATGCGTCTGCCCGGTGGAGCAGCGGAGATGGGCTTCGGCGGATTCGCGCTGCTTGTCCTCATCGGCGGCTTGGGAGCATGGGTGGCGGCCCGCCTGCGGCTGCCGGCGGCGCCGATGCTGGGGTCGATGCTGCTCTCGGCCGTGGCGCATGGTAGCGGCCTGCCGCTTCCCCACATCCCTGATTGGCTGATCGGCGCAACGCAGGTGATGATCGGTTGCGCACTGGGCGCGCGGTTTGCCGACATCCCACGCTCGGCCTTGGTTCGTGCCGCAGGCCTGGCGGCGGGCAACACGGTCGTCACCTTGTCGATCGCGCTTGTCTTCGCGCTGGTCCTGAGCGCGTTGAGTGGTCAGTCGCCGCCGGCTGTCTTTCTGGCTTATGCGCCTGGCGGAGTGGCTGAAATGAGCCTTGTCGCGCTGAGCCTTCAGATCGACGTCGTGTTCGTCAGTCTGCATCACCTGCTGCGTATCAGCCTGTCGGTCATCGTGGCCCGGATCGGGGCTTCCCGCCTTATGCGAGAGCCGCCTGAATGAGACCGCCGCGACAAACGGATGCCTGCACCGGCGAGGGCGTCGACGCGTATTGACGAGTTGCGAAGCTGAATGTATCCACTTGGATACATAACGGTGTATCAATGACTGAGCAGCCCGACACGAACCCACAAGGCCAGATCGCCTACGCCGGACTGATCGAGGAGATCCGCAGGGGCACGCTGCCGCCCGGCAGCCGCTTGCGCGAGGTGGCGCTAGCCGAGCGCTTTGAAATCTCGCGTACGCCGATCCGGGAAGCACTGCGGCTCCTGGAGGCCGACGGGCTGGTCGTGCACCAGCCGCGGCTAGGCGCTGTGGTGCGAAGCCTCGACTATGCGGAGGTCATCGAGCTTTACGAGATGCGCGCGGTGCTGGAGGGGACGGCGGCTCGGCTTGCCGCGCGCGCCGCGTCGGACGTCGAGCTGGCCGAGTTGCAGGCGCTGAATGACGAGTTCGGCGAGGTCCTGGGCGATCCCGCCGAATCGGCTGAGGTGAATCGCCAGTTCCACGCTGCTCTGATGAACGCAGCCCGCAACCGCTTTCTCCGGAAGTCTGTGGCGGGTCTGGCGAAGACCATGTTCATCCTCGGCCGCTCGACCTTGATGGAGCCCGACCGGGCCGAAATAGCCCACGCCGAACATGCCCGTGTGCTGGCTGCCCTGGCCGCGCGAGATGGGGCAACCGCCGAGTCGACCATGCGCGCGCATATCGAGGCTGCCCAGCGATCACGCCTGAAGGTGCTGCGCCTGCAGGAGCGCGAGGCCGAGGCCAGTCCGGAGATCCCCATTGACGAATGATTTGAGCGGCTCATGGGATGTCATCGTGGTGGGAGGCGGCAACGCCGCGCTCTGCGCGGCAGTCACCGCTGCAGAAGCCGGCGCTCGTGTGCTGATCCTCGAAGGCGCGCCCAAGCCCTATCGCGGCGGCAACTCGCGGCACACCCGAAACTTCCGCTGCATGCACCGGGGGCCCCTTTCGGTCCTGACCGGAAGCTACGCAGAGGACGAGTATTTCGACGACCTGCTCCTCGTCACCAAGGGCAAGACCGACGAGGCGTTGGCCCGCTTCGTCATCCGAAGTTCGGAGGAATGCCTCCCATGGATGGAGGATCACGGCGTTCGTTTCCAGCCGTCGCTGTCCGGCACGCTGAGCCTGAGCCGGACCAACGCGTTTTTCCTAGGCGGCGGCAAGGCGCTGGTGAATGCCTATTACAACGCCGCGCAGGATCTCGGCGTGTCCGTCGTATACGAAGCGCAGGTGAAGCATGTGGGTCTAGAGGACGACATGTTCACCCATGTGGACGTGTCGGTAGCCGAGGGACCGGTGCAACGCGTGGCCGCGAAGTCCGTGGTCCTGGCGTCGGGTGGGTTCCAGTCCGACATTGACTGGCTGGCTAGGGCCTGGGGTCCCGCCGCGCGGAACTTCCTGATCCGTGGCACGCCCTACAATCGCGGCGTCGTGTTGCGCGACATGCTGGACCAAGGCTGCGAAAGTGTCGGCGACCCGACGCAATGCCACGCTGTCGCGATCGACGGCCGCGCGCCGAAATACGACGGCGGCATCGTCACCCGTCTGGACTGCGTGCCCTTTGCCATTGTCGTGAACAAGGATTGCGAGCGCTTCTACGACGAAGGCGAGGACGTCTGGCCCAAGCGCTACGCGATCTGGGGGCGGCTGGTCGCAGCGCAGCCCGACCAGGTCGGCTACGCCTTGATAGACGCGAAGTCCTACGACCTCTTCATGCCCTCGGTTTTTCCGCCGATAAAGGCCGACACGGTCGAGGAGCTGGGCACAAAGCTTGGCCTCGATCCGGCGAAACTTGCCGCGACGGTGCGGGACTTCAACGCCGCTTGCCGCCCCGGCCGATTCCACCCGACCGAGCGCGACGGGCTGGCCAGCGAAGGACTGATCCCGCCCAAGACAAATTGGGCGCGACCCTTGGATACGCCGCCGTTCTACGGCTATCAGCTGCGCCCCGGCGTTACCTTCACCTATCTCGGCCTGAAAGTGACGCAGGATGCGCAGGTGCAGACGGACGCCGGCCCGCTCAAGAACGTCTGGGCCGCCGGCGAAATCATGGCCGGCTCGATACTGGGGCAAGGCTATCTCGCAGGTTTCGGCATGACCATCGGCACTGTTTTCGGCCGGATCGCGGGGCGAGAGGCTGCCGCCCACGCCCTGACCTCTCCGGAAGCCGCCAATCAGGAACTTGCCCATGTCGCTTGACGTCGCACTGCGGCTGACCGCCATCGACGAAGCCCGTCGCCAGATCGAGATATGCAATGCCTGTCGCTACTGCGAGGGGTTTTGTGCCGTCTTCCCCGCCATGACACGCGAGAAGGCCTTTGCCGACGGCGACATGACCCATCTGGCGAACCTCTGCCATAACTGCCGCGGCTGTTACTATTCATGCCAGTACACGGAGCCGCATGATTTCGCGCTTAACATTCCCGCCGCTCTGGCCGAAGTCCGCCAGGAAAGCTGGGAGCGTCTGGTCGGGCCGGCAGTCTTCTCGCGCGCCTTCCACGCCCATGGCGTGTTGATTGCGGCGGCGATGGTGCTGGGTATCGCCGTGCTGTTTGTACTTATCGCCGCGCTGCCCAATGCCGGAGGCGACGGCTTCTATGCCTTCCTGTCGCACAACGCGATGGTGGCGCTGTTTCTGCCGGCTTTCCTGTTGCCGGTGCTTGCCGTGGTCGTGGGCATCCGCCGCTACTGGCGCGAGGTCGGGGCTGGAACGATGTCCGTGACCGACCTGCTCGCCGCGCTGGGAGCCGCGGGCCGCATGAAGAACCTGTCGGGCGGCCAGGGCCAGGGCTGCAACTTCGAACGCAAAGACCGCTACTCGAACGCGCGCCGTCATGCCCATCAGGCGGTGATGTACGGTTTCCTCCTGTGCTTCGCCGCGACGTCGGTGGCGACTCTCATGCACTATTTCCTGGATTGGCCCGCGCCCTATCCGCTGCTTAGCCCGCCCAAGCTTCTGGGCGTACCGGGCGGCGTGCTGATGGTCGCGGGGACGCTGGCGCTGGCCTGGCTGAAGACCCGGGCCGAGCGCGAGCTTGGCGCGGCAAGGGCCTGGGGGGGCGAGATGGCGTTCATCCTGCTGCTCGGCGTGGCCGCCGCAACCGGACTGGCGCTTTATGCTGTTACGGGCACCTCAGCGGTCCCGATGCTTCTTGCCCTGCATCTGGGCAGTGTCCTGACGCTTTTCCTGCTTCTGCCCTACACCAAGATGGTCCACGGCTTCTTCCGCCTCGCCGCGCTGGTCGCGGAAGAAGGAATGAAGCGCAATGCCCCGGCGGGTGGGAACGGAGAATAGTGGCTTTGGTGCGGGGATCGAGACCTTTCAGGCGTGATCTTTGATGCTGTGACCCTCGCGCCGTGCTTTTCCTCCAGCCACTGGCCGGCGCCATGGATTTCGACGCCGACGCTGTCGACGAGACGTGGATAGGTCCTCTTGTTGAAGTGCCAACGCCATTAACGATCCGCGCACCAAGGTCTCGAGCCGCCCCGTCTTCAGCCGGCTTCGTGACATGCACGGATAAAGATTTCTTTATATCCCATTGTCGGTTTCCGTGTGATCTGCTAGTCACTGCGGACTTTTCGCGCACGCATCCATTCGTCTGGATTGCTGCGCCGCCCGGGCGTTGGACGCCGCGTCACGCCGGGCGCACAGGCTGATCGCAAGAATTCGGAGCAGGAAATGTCCAAGGATTTTAAAGTCGCCGACCTGTCCCTTGCCGGCTGGGGCCGCAAGGAAATCGAGATCGCCGAGACCGAGATGCCGGGCCTGATGGCGACGCGCGAGGAATATGGCGACAAGCGCCCGCTGAAGGGCGCGCGCATCTCCGGCTCGCTGCACATGACGATCCAGACGGCGGTGCTTATCGAGACGTTGACGGCGCTTGGCGCCGACGTCCGCTGGGCCTCGTGCAACATCTTCTCGACGCAGGACCATGCGGCGGCGGCGATTGCCGATGCCGGCATTCCGGTCTTCGCCGTCAAGGGCGAGACGCTGGAGGAGTACTGGGAGTACACCGACCAGATCTTCCAGTGGCCCGACGGCGGCCAGTCGAACATGATCCTCGACGACGGCGGCGACGCCACCATGTACATCCTGATCGGCGCCCGCGCCGAGGCAGGCGAGGACGTGCTGTCCAATCCGGGCAGCGAGGAGGAGGAAATCCTCTTCGCGCAGATCAGGAAGCGGCTCGCGGCCTCGCCTGGCTTCTTCACCAGGCAGCGTGACGCGATCAAGGGCGTGACCGAGGAGACGACGACCGGCGTTAACCGCCTCTACCAGCTGCAGAAGAAGGGCCTGCTCCCCTTCCCGGCGATCAACGTCAACGACAGCGTCACCAAGTCGAAGTTCGACAACAAGTACGGCTGCAAGGAATCGCTGGTCGACGGCATTCGTCGCGGCACCGACGTGATGATGGCCGGCAAGGTGGCGATCGTCGCCGGCTATGGCGATGTCGGCAAGGGTTCGGCCGCTTCGCTGAAGGGCGCCGGCGCCCGCGTGAAGGTGACCGAGGCCGACCCGATCTGCGCGCTGCAGGCGGCGATGGACGGCTACGAGGTCGTCACCATGGACGACGCCATCCCGACCGCCGACATCGTGATCACCGCGACCGGCAACAAGGACGTGCTAACGCTCGATCACATGCGCAAGCTGAAGGACATGGCGATCGTCGGCAACATCGGCCATTTCGACAACGAGATCCAGGTCGCCGCGCTGCGCAATCTCAAGTGGACCAACGTCAAGCCGCAGGTCGACCTGATCGCTTTCCCGGACGGCAAGCGCATGATCCTCCTGTCGGAGGGCCGCCTGCTCAATCTCGGCAACGCCACCGGCCACCCGAGCTTCGTGATGAGCGCCTCCTTCACCAACCAGGTGCTGGCGCAGATCGAGCTCTTCGCCAACACGGGTAAGTACCAGAACCAGGTCTACGTGCTGCCGAAGCACCTCGACGAGAAGGTCGCCAAGCTTCACCTCGAGAAGCTGGGCGCAAAGCTCACCGAGCTGTCGAACGAGCAGGCCGCCTATATCGGCGTGGCGCCGCAGGGGCCGTTCAAGCCCGAACACTACCGGTATTAATCCCGGCTCACAAAACCACAACATATTGATGCCGGGCGATTGACTTTCGCCCGGTTTTCATTTTTGGCGCGCCCGCTCCTTCACGCCGATTCGCTCAAGGTTTATGGTTTGGTGATTCGCGACGCCGCCGGGTTACGGGGACCGTCGTCAACGCGCTCGTCCAGGGCGGTCTTCAGTAAGGGCGGCGGAGAGGTGCAAGGCATGCCGGGGGAAGCCCCGCGTCAGGCGGGACAGGTCGATTCCGGCCGGAACGGGGATTCCGGGATTGCCGCGCGTGCGAGCGGCGAAGGGCGCTATGCTCGTGGCGCCCGGCTGCTCTCGGGCAGCCTGAACAAGTCCATGCTGTGGACTGCAACGGCGTCGTCCGTGCTTGCCGCCGGCCTGGCGCATGCGCAGGAGACGGTGCAGACCCAGTCGCTGTTTTCCTTCAACACCGCCGAAGTGATGCAGCTTGCCATGTTCGCCGGCGTGATGGGCGCCGCACTTCTGTCGGCGATCTTCCTGATCCGCGAGCGGACACGCACGGCGGCCGAGAATGTCGAGCTTCGCAACCGCATTGGCGATCTCAACGCCGCGATCCAGCGTTCCGAGGCGCTGCTCAACCTGCGCGACCAGCGCATCATCGTCTTCAACAACGACAGGCGCAAGCCCGAGCTGATCGGCTCGCTGCCGGCCGAAAGCGGCGCGCCCGACGAGCGCGCCTCCTTCCTCGCCTTCGGCCGCTGGGTCATGCCGCGCTCCGCCGCCGCACTCGAGAACGCGGTCGCGGCGCTGCGCGAGCGGAGCATCGCCTTCGACCTGGTGATCGAGGCGCAGAACGGCGCGGCGCTCGAAGTGCAGGGGCGCAAGAGCGCCTCCCTCATCATCGTG
>Ga0233385_1000484_pt1 | contig 20225 bp, 18 predicted proteins | sample ElkDunMinimDraft_16_FD_191543 | JGI IMG/M metagenome (GOLD analysis project Ga0233385, IMG submission 191543) | Fecal eukaryotic communites from dung pellets of Tule Elk in California, USA - Elk Dung G36 | ecosystem: Host-associated > Mammals > Digestive system > Large intestine > Fecal | place...
CGGCGAACAGACCCGGCCAGTCGGCCTCGTACCCGGCGTTGGTGGAGATGTTGGCGACCCCCTGGGTGATCACCCACTTGTCCTCGACGTTGCCCGAGAGCAGCACGATCGGCAGCAGATACTGGTTCCACTGGCCCAGGATGTTGAAGATCGTGATGCTGATCAGGCCCGGCTTCGCCATCGGCATCATGACCTGGAAGAACGTCCGGGTGTGCGAGCAGCCGTCCATCATCGCCGCCTCGGCGACCGAGGTGGGCAGCGTCTTGAAGAACGCCGACAGGAAGAAGACGGTGAACGGCAGCGAGTAGGCGATGTAGACGAGGATCAGCCCGAGGTGGGTGTCGATCAGGCCGAGGTTCTTCACCACGAAGAACAGCGGCACCAGCGCGAGGAAGACCGGGAACGTCATGCCCGACACGAACAGGAAGTAGACGAGCCTGTTGCCGGGGAAGGTGTAGCGCGCCAGCACGTACGCGGCCATCGAGCCGAGCAGCATGGTCCCCGCCGTGCTGCACGCCACCACCAGGACGGTGTTGAGCATGTACTGGCCGATGTGGGCCTTGTCCCAGGCCCGGCCCCAGGCGTCCCAGCCGAACGAGGCGGGCAGCGTGATCGCGTCCCCGAAGATCTCGGTGTTGGTCTTGAAGGAGGACAGGAACGTCCAGAGGATCGGGCCGATGATCAGGATCGCCCAGACCAGCAGCGCGACGTGGGCGAGTACGCCGAAGGCGCCGAGCGGGTTTCTCACGCGGCGCCCGGCACGCGCGGGGGCGGTGCGGCGGGTGGCGTCGGGCTTGTGTGCCGTGTCCGTGGTCATCAGAACTCAAGCCTTTCGCGCCGGGTCACCCGCAGGGTGAGGGCGGCGAACGTGATGGTCATGAAGAACAGCGCCACGCCCATCGCCGAGGCGTAGCCGAACTTGGAGAAGTTGAACGCCGTACGCCAGATCTCCATCGGCAGCACCGTCGTGGAGTTGTCGGGCCCGCCGCGATCGACCGAGAGGACTTGGACCAGGGCGAAGGCGTCGAACGCGGCGATGCCCAGATAGATCCAGGCGACCTGCATCGTGTCCCACAGCAGCGGGATCGTGATCCTGAAGAACAGGGTGAACCGGCCGGCGCCGTCGAGCGCGGCGGCCTCGAACACGTCCTTGGGGATGGAGGACATGCCGGCGGAGAACAGGACCACGTAGAAGCCGACGGCCTGCCAGACCATCACCGCGATGATCGACAGCAGGGCGATGTCCGGGTCGATGAGCCAGCCGACCGGCTCGACGCCGATCTTGCCGAGCAGACCGTTGATCACGCCGGTCCCGTCCGGGCGGTAGATCGCCTGGAAGAGCACGCCGACGATGGCGACGGCCAGGACCTGGGGCAGGAAGAAGATCACACGGTAGACCTTCGAGCCCCAGATCCCGGTCATCCGCCCGTCCCGCTGCCCGCCGCTCAGGTTGAGCAGGAAGGCGAAGAACAGGGCGATCACGATCGTGACCAGCGGCATGACAAGCAGCAGAACACCGTGGTGCCGCACCGCGGCCCAGAAGATCTCGTCCTCGAAGAGCCTGGCGAAGTTCTCCAGGCCGATGAACTGAGGATTCGCCGAGATGCCCTTCCAGTTGGTCATCGAGATCTGGAAAGCCTGGACGTACGGGCTGATCACGAAGACCACGTAGAGGAGGACCGGTGCGGCGAGAAAGCCGACGATGAACGGATACTTGCCCTGCCGCATCGGGAGCTACACCGTCCGTTCCTGCTTGGTGATGGAGGAGTCGGCCTTGGTCTTGTCGGTGGCTTTCTGCATCTTCTCGCAGAACTCGTCGGCGGAGATGCGGCCGAACATGAGGGCGTTGGTCTGCTTGCGCAGCTCGGTCTCGAACTCCTTGTACCAGTTCTCGAAGCTGCTGAAGGTGACGATGTTCTGGCCGGCGGCGGTCTGCGCGGCGCTGAGGCTCGCGTTGCCCGGTGACAGTTCCAGGCCGTCGGCGGCACCGGTCACGACGGTGATGTTGCCCGACTTCTCGGTGAAGCCGCGCGCGCCCTCCCTGGAGAGCATGATGCGCAGGTACTCCAGGCCGCCCTTGGGGTTCTTCGCCTTGGCGGGGACGATGTAGGCCTCGCCGGCGGCGGCGCGGATGGCCTCGAACGGCATCTTGTCGGAGGCGGTGACGCTGGGGGTGGGCGTCAGCGCGTACTTGAAGGTCTCGGGGGTCTGTTCCTTCTGCTCGTTCTCCAGCCAGGAGCCCGACGGGTACAGCGCGATCTTGCCCTGGTTCTGGCGGAGCTGCACCTCGGTGTGGATGAGTCCCTCGAAGGACTTGTCCATGTATTTGGCGATCTCGGCCCAGGCGGTGGCGGACTGCTTCATCGCGTCGCGCTGCCAGACGCCGTCGACGAGGTTGTCGACGTCGATCAGGATCTGGTTGCCCTCGATCTTCGCGGCGGAGATGAGGATCATCCAGTACGCGTAGTAGGAGGCGTTCTTGCCCGCGTACGCGAAGGGGGTGACCCCCGCGGCCTTCGCCGTCTCGGCGAAGGTCTTGAACTCGTCGAAGGTCTTCGGCGGGGTCCAGCCGTTCTTCTCGAACAGCGCGGAGTCGTACCAGAGGCCGTACGCGGAGAAGACGTAGTTCATCAGGTAGGGCTTGCCGCCGATGAGGCCCGACTCGATGGTGCCCGGCGCGACCATGTCGCGCACCTTCTTGCCGGGGTCGTCGATGGAGGGGGCGTCCCACAGCTCGGTGAGCTCCAGGAGCTGGCCCTCCTGCTGCAGGGCGCCGTTGTCCATCAGGTCGGTGCCGGAGTTGGCGATCATGTCGGGAACGTCGCCGCCGGCGAACCTCGGCTGCAGGGTCTGGGCGATCTGCTGGGTGGCGACGTGCTTGATCTGGGCCTGGGGGAACGCCTTCTTGTACAGCGGCTCGTGGACCTCGGTGGCGTAGCTGTCGCCCAGGCCGCCCTTGAAGATGACGACCTCGAGCGGCGCGTCGGCGGCGACGCCGAACGGGTTCGCCGCGGAGACCGCGCCGCTCGCGGAGGGGGCCGCGGAGGCGGCGGGGGCCGGGCCGCCGCCGGTGGCGCAGGCGGTGAGCATCCCGGCGCCGGGGCCGGCGATCAGAGCGGTCATGCCGATCCGGCGGAGCATCTGCCGCCGGGTGATATCTCCGGGCGTACTGGCCGATGTGGACATGTAACCCTCCTGAACGGGGGATCAATTAGGAAAGTTTCCTAAACGTTTGCCCGAAGGTACGTACCCCTGCAGCCCACCGTCAAGAGCCCGCATCCGGTCTAGACCGAGCCGTGATGTCCTCGCGACATATCCGACGGAAGCCAAACGCCAGGGAGGTGCAATTCAATGACGAAACACACAAAATGGTACAAATTCCCCTACAAACCGTTGACGCGTGCCCGGCTGGCAGGGTATTGGAAATCCGCCCGCCGACCGCCGGAATGCGACATCCGGTCTAGACCAGATAATGAAGGTTTGCCGCCTGATACCGCAACCCCCTACTTTTAACGACATGTTGCTGGCCGAGCAGCGCCGCCTGCTGTGTGAGTACGGCCACCGGGCCGCCGCGACCGGACTGGTCGTCGGGACCGCGGGAAACCTCAGCGTCCGCGCGGGCGACCTGATCGCCGTGACCCCCGGCGGCGTCTCCCTCGACCTGCTGGAGCCCGAGGCCTGCCCGGTCGTCGACATCGAGGGACACCTCGTCGAGGGCGACCTGCGGCCGTCGTCGGAGACCCCCATGCACCTCGCGGTCTACGCGACCACCGGCGCCGGCGCCGTCGTGCACACCCACTCCGTCTTCGGCACCGTGGTCGCCACGACCATGAGCGAGCTGCCGCCGATCCACTACAACGTCCTGCTGCTCGGCGGGCCCGTGAGAGTCGCCGAGTACGCCACCTACGGCACCGGTGAGCTCGCCGCCTCCGTCAGGGCCGCGCTCAAGGACAGGCGTGCCGCGCTGATGGCGAACCACGGCGGGGTCACGATCGGCGACGACCTGGACGGCGCCTTCGAGGCGACCAGGTTGCTGGAGTGGCTCTGCGAGGTCTACGTGCGGGCCAGGAGCGTCGGCGAGCCCCGCGTACTCACCGAGGAACAGCTCGCCGCGGTGGTCCGGCGCGCCCTCGACCCGCCCACCTTCCCCCGCCGCGAAGACTGATCACGGCGCGGCCACCCGCCCGTCCTGCACACCGCCGGACTCCCCATCGCGAGGACTGACCCATGCCCCTGCAGCTCACCGGCGCGCCGAGCGATCCGGACCTCATCCGCCTGCCCTGGGACGTCCCACTGGAGCAGTGGCCCGAGCACCGCCTGGTCTCCCTGCCACGCGGCATCTCCCGGCACGTGGTGCGCTTCGCCCGCCTGTCGGGCAAGGTGTACGCGATCAAGGAGATCAGCAAGTACTACGCCAAGCGCGAGTATCGCCTGCTGTGGGACCTGAGCCGGATGGACACCCCGTCCGTCGAACCGGTCGCCGTGGTCACCGGGCGGACCGGCTCGGACGGCGAGCCGCTCGACTCAGCGCTCATCACCCAGCACCTGCAGTTCTCCCTGCCCTACCGCGCGGTCATGTCGGGGACGGTCCGCCCCGAGACGCTCAACCGATTGCTCGACGCCCTCGCCGTGCTGCTCGTACGGCTGCACATCAGCGGCTTCTACTGGGGCGACTGCTCGCTGTCGAACGTCCTGTTCCGCCGGGACGCGGGCTCCTTCGCCGCCTACCTCGTCGACGCCGAGACGGGCGAGCTGCACCCCATGCTCAGCGAGGGTCAGCGGCTGTACGACATCGAGGTGGCGCACACCAACATCTTCGGCGAGATGCTCGACCTGGAGGCGGGCGGGCTGCTGCACTCCTCCATCGATCCCGAGCAGGTCGCCGACTCGGTCTGCCGCCGCTACCACCGTCTCTGGAACGAGCTCACCTCCGACGAGATCATCGAAGAGGTCGACTGGCACATGATCGACCAGCGGATCCGCCGGCTGAACTCCCTGGGTTTCGACGTCGCGGAGATGATGGTCCGCCGCAAGGCGGGCACCGGGCGGCTCATCGTCCGGCCCAAGGTCGTGGACGCCGGGCATCACCAGCGCAGGCTGCTGCGGCTGACCGGCCTGGACGTGGAGGAGAACCAGGCCAGACGGCTTCTCAACGACCTCGACTCCTTCCGCGTGTCACACGGCCTTCGCCACGAGGACGAGGCGATCGTGGCCCACCGCTGGCTCGCCGAGGTCTTCCAGCCCACGGTGCAGGCCGTCCCCCTCCAGATGCGGGGCAAGCTGGAGCCCGCCCAGTTCTTCCACGAGGTGCTCGACCACCGCTGGTACATGTCGGAGGAGGCCGGGACCGACGTCGGCCTGCCCGCCGCGGTGAATTCCTACGTGAAGAACATTCTCATCTTCAAGCCGGACGAAAAGGCACTCATCACCGAGGACTAACGGGTGCTCTCCCAGCCGCCGCGCTGCCGGAGGTGTCCGCGGAGACGGGCTCGACCATGACCTTGGGCTTACCGAGCCACCGCCGTGCCTCGGCGGTCACCAGCTGGGTCTGCAGGCCGATCCCCAGCTTCCTCGCCATCGCGAAGACGGTCGTCGGCGGCTGGGCCGGGCTGGTGTCCCTGCGACTCCACGCGCCGGTGGAGAACGCGACGGGGTGGTTCTTGATCCCCGTGCCCTTGCCCCACTTGGTGACGACGTACTGGATGTCGATGTGGCCCATGCCACCGTTGCCGTCCACACCGAGCGTGCGGGGGTTGAACGTGCCGCCGGTCAGGTCGGCGAAGGTCTTGGCGTCGATGTCGATCATGATGCCCCGGTTGGAGGGGGTACCGGGGCCGCGGTCGCCGACGAAGAACTTGGTCTTCTTGCCCTTGTAGAGGATGTATCCCTCGGTGAGCAGGGGCCAGCTCGGGCTGGCGATCATGCCCTTCTGCATCGGCTTGCCGCTGGCGGGCAGTCCGGTGTCACCGGCCCGGCCTGAGGAGTCGTCCCAGAAGTAGGAGGCCGTGGTCGCCCCCTGGAGGAGAACGGCCTCGGCACCGGCGGGCGCGCTGGCCGCCGAGTCGTGCGCGACGGTGGTGGAGGCGGAGGCCGCGGAGGCGGGGGGCGCCAGGGCGACGCTTCCGGAGACGAGGAGGCCGGCGGCGGTGAGGGCCGCGGCGAGGCCGCGCTTGAGGGGGAGGTTCCTGTTGGGAAGACGTTTACCCGGACGAGGCTTGTTCGGGTCGTTCTTGTGCATACCAAAGGAGGGGTGCATGGAGGAAGGCATCTTTCGCGAGGGAACGGGGCAGCCGGGTGCGAGACCAGAAGGGGCGCACTGGCGGGAACGCGCTCATCGGAAAAGGTGGTGTAGCCGGATCATCCGACCACTACGCGGAGCACGGTCCTGAAGGTGCCGCGATCAGGCGCGGCGGTCGGGGACGGCGTGAAAGCTCAGATGGTCGACGCGGACAGGGGGTCCACCGACGCGGCGACGCGGTGATCCATGAGGGGATCTCCTCTCCATCTCGTCTACCGGGTTAGCTGACGGGTTCGGGCGGTGGAGTTGCCCTACCGCCGCACGTTCGCGGCGGATTCACCCCGGAAAACTGGGTCCCCGGCTCCGGAGCCCTGCGGGCTCTCGGGATTCGACGTCGGCCGGCCGCCTCCTCTTGTGAAGGGCAGGTCGCCAACCGATAACATTGGACATTACCCGCTAAACCGGACAAAGCAAAACAAACACCACGAAAAACCCAGAAGATCTACCTAAAAGCTTCAAGGAAGTCCCATCGATCGCCCCGCGAGGTCGGCACCCGCCCTACCAGGGCGAACGCCTTCCCCATCTCGGCGTCCACCGCGAGAAACCCCGCCCCCCAGACCTGGACGGGGCCTCCTCGCCGACGACCAGCGGCCCGTCCCGCGGGGCCGGGGAGGCCCTCCCCAAAACCCGCACGAGGCCCCCCGGGAGGCCCGTGCGGTCAGGTCAGTCCCACCAGAACGACCAGGCGTTCCTGCCCTTGATCTGCTCGGCGTAGTCGATGAGGGTCCCCGCCCCCTGGATGATGCTGTCGGGGCAGAACGTCCAGTGTTCCGCCGCGACGTGCAGGGCGTGCTCGGAGGTCGTCGGAGGCGCGGCGACGCTGAGGTCGAGGGTGTTGAACCCCATTCCGACCACCCGCACCCCGAACCTCTCCTCCCAGCTCCGCACGACGGCCGCGAGCGGGACCATCCACTCGTTGTGGTTCAGGGCGCCCTGCCAGCCCATCACGGCCAGGGCGTCGGCCCCGCGCTCCACCGCGACGAGCCCGAGCGGGGTCCTGCGCTCGGCCACCAGCCCGGCGTACCAGTCGGCGACCACACCGGGGTCGGCGGCGAGCCTCCCCGCCGGTGCCGGGCCCGGACACTCGGGACCGAAGGGGTCGAGGAGTTCGAGCTGGTCCAGGTTCGCCCTCGCGATCCAGTCGGACCACACCTCGGCCATGAACGCGGCGGCGTTGTAGTTGTCGATCTGCGCGGCGGTGTCCGGGGCGATCTGGCCGGCCGACCAGGGCTGGACGGAGTCCTCCAGCAGAACCGGCCACAGGCCCGACCGCTCGTGCTGGGCCCTCAACCGGGCCCAGTACTCGCCGGAGACCGCCACCTCACTGAGCCAGAACGCCGGACGGCGACGGACCGCGAGCTGAGCGTAACCGGGGTCGGGCCACACCACGTCCCCCGGCGGCAACTCCACCGAGAGCCTCCTGCCCCTCCTGCCTCCCCCGTCCCCCTCGCCTTCGTGGGCTCCCTCTCCCCCGTCGGCGAACAGCTGGCCCAGAACTGGCGGGAGTCGCTCACGCTCGCAATCGCTCATCTCTACCGATCCGATCCTGACCACGGACCAATTTTGGCCTGTCAACCATCCCGAGGGACAGTTCTGCCCTGGTCCAGGCAAAAATTATCGGTACAGAGGGGAACAGAGCCGGGCGGGTGGCGCCCTCCATGCCCGACGAATGCCCGACGAATGCCTGACGAATGCCCGACGAGACCGTTCGGGCCCGCGGGCCGCGCTCGCGCGGACGCCGTGAACCTCGGGAGTGGCGAGGGGATCCGCGACCGGTGCGGAAGACGGACACCTTTATATACGCGACCGGCGCGGGGCACGGTGGACACGAAAAGGGTGCGCGCGTGCCCGCGGGGCGGTGGTTCTGAGCGAGGCTAAATGTCGGTGGCGGGCCGTACCCTACCGGCGTGATCATTATCTCTGGCTGGATCCGTGTCGACCCCGACGCCCGTGACGACTACCTCAAGGGATGCGTGAGTGTGATCGAGCAGGCCCGCGCCTCGTCCGGGTGCCTCGACTTCACGCTCGGCGCCGACCTCGTCGACACCGGCCGGATCAACGTCTACGAGCGGTGGGAGTCGCAGGAGACCCTCGACGCCTTCCGGGGGTCCGGGCCGGGCGACGACCAGGAGACGATGATCCGCGACGCCGAGGTGTCGCGCTACCAGATCTCCGGCGTCGGTCCCGCCTGAGCGGGGGGCGGCAGATCTGTCGTCCCCCGGGGAGGGGACGGGGGCGCGATCCGAGGGTCCGGCAGACTGGATGTCGACAGAAAGGGGTTCTCGTCATGACCGACAAGCCCATCATGGAGCCCAGCCCCAGTCACCAGATCACGATCACGGCGAACCCTGCCCGGGTCGTCGTCTCGGTGGCCGGCCGGGTGGTCGCCGACTCGCGGAGCGCGCTGACGCTGCGGGAGGCGTTGTACCCGCCGGTTCAGTACATCCCGATCGCCGACGTCGACCGCTCGCTGCTGGAGCGGACCGACACCGCCACCTACTGTCCTTTCAAGGGCGACGCGAGTTACTACACCGTCACGGTGGACGGAAAGCAGGCGGTGGACGCGGTGTGGTCCTACGAGTCGCCGCACCCGGCCGTCGCCGAGATCAAGGACCATGTCGCCTTCTATCCCGACCGGGTCGACTCCATCGTCGAGGAACCCGCCGCCTGAGCGTCTTTCGGCGCGGGGCCCGCCGGGAGACGCGCGGCTCTTTCGCCCGATCCTGCGATCATCGCTCAGGACGGGCTCTTCGACGGCTCGCTCACCGCGCCCCGGGGCGTGCGGTCAACGGTGGGCGGCCGTACGGCGCCGCCCACCGTGGCGCACGGGTGATCGGCTGTCAGGCGGGGACGAGGGGACCCTCAGGCGTCAGACAGAGGTCTTGACCGACTTGATCAGGAGCTGGGAGACGTCGACGACCTCCAGCGTCTCCTTGGCCTCGCCCGTGTTCTTCTTCTCGTTGATCGAGTCGCCGAGCATGACCAGGCAGAACGGGCACGCCGTGGAGATGGTGTCCGGCTCGGTGGTCAGCGCCTCGTCCACCCGCTCGGTGTTGATGCGCTTGCCGAGCCGCTCCTCCATCCACATCCGCGCGCCGCCGGCGCCGCAGCAGAAACCGCGGTCCTTGTGGCGGTGCATCTCCTGGGTCTGCACACCCGGCACCTTGGCCATGATGTCGCGGGGCTGGGAGTACACCTTGTTGTGGCGGCCCAGGAAGCACGGGTCGTGGTAGGTGATCTTCTCCTCGATCGGCGTGACCGGGACCAGCTTGCCCTCGTCCACCAGCTTGGCGAGCAGCTGGGTGTGGTGCACCACCTCGTAGGTGCCCCCCAGCTGGGGATACTCGTTGGCGAGGGTGTTGAAGCAGTGCGGGCAGGTCGCGACGATCTTCTTGACCCCGGCCTCGTTGAGCGTCTCGATGTTCTGCTTGGCCAGCATGTCGAAGAGATACTCCATGCCCAGGCGGCGTGCCGGGTCACCGGTGCACGCCTCCATCGGGCCGAGCACCGCGAACTTCACCCCGGCGACGTGCAGGAGCTCCGCGACCGCCTTGGTGGTCTTCTTCGCCCGGTCCTCCAGCGCCCCCGCGCACCCCACCCAGAAGAGGTACTCGGTGTCCTCGGGCATCTTCTCGTCGACGAGCGTGACCTCGATGGGGTCGACGTCGCGGCTCGCGAGCTCCTCGATCCAGTCGGCCCGCTTCGTCTCGGACATCCCCCACGGGTTGCCCTTGTTCTCCAGGTTCTTGACCATGACGCCGGCCTCGGAGGGGAAGTTGGACTCCACCATCGCCTGGTAGCGGCGCATGTCGAGGATGTGGTCGATGTGCTCGATGTCGACCGGGCACTGCTCGACGCAGGCGCCGCAGTTGGTGCACGACCACAGCACGTCGGGATGGATCACACCGTCCTCGCCCACCAGCGGCTTGTCCAGCAGGGCCAGCACGTCCTCGTGCAGGTCCGCGCGCTGCTCCCCGGTGGCCATGAGGTACGGCGCGACCTTGAAGGCGTGGTCGCGCTGCTCAAGGATGAGCATCTTCGGCGAGAGCGGCTTGTCGGTGTTCCAGGCCGGGCACTGGTCCTGGCATCGGCCGCACTCGGTGCAGGTGTAGAAGTCGAGGAAGCCCTTCCAGGTGGTGTCCTCGATCTTGCCCCGGCCGAGCCTGTCGCCGTCGAGCTCCTCGTCCTCGAAGTCGACGAGCTTGCCGTCGATCCGCATCGGCTGGGCGGGACCGTTGCCGTCGGGACGCCGGGAGAACGCCACGTTCAGCGGCGCGGTGAAGATGTGCAGGTGCTTGGAGTTCACCACGATCACGAGGAACACCAGCATCACGCCGATGTGCAGGAGCAACCCGATGTGTTCGAGCGTCTCGTTGGCCGCGAGGCCCAGCGGGCGCAGCAGGGCGGCGGTCGCCTCCGAGGCGAACGCTCCCGAGGCGTACGGCAGGTTGCCGGTGTTGGCCGCCGCGCCGCGGAAGAGGAGCATCGTCCAGATCACGTTGAAGATCATGAAGAGAACGAGCCAGGCGCCACCGAGGTGCGAGCCGAAGAACCGGGACCTGCGGCCCAGCTTCTTCGGCGAGTTCTTGATCCTGATGAACGCGAAGGCGATGAGTCCGAGCAGGGCCGCGACCGCGATGAAGTCCTGCAGGAAGCCCAGGATCGCCCACGTCCCGATGAGCGGGATGTGGAAGTCGGGGGTGCCGGTGACGGCCCCCTGGATCAGTGCGCCGTACGCCTCCAGATAGACGGTCGCCAGGATGAGGAACGCCCACATGACGAAGAAGTGCGCGATGCCCGAGGCCGTCCACTTCAGCAGCTTCCGCTGCCCGAAGACCTCGACCAGCTGAGCCTTGATCTCCTCGTTCAGGTTCGCCCTGGCGTACTCGACGCGCTCAGGCGCGGGAGGCCCGATGGTGGCGAGCTTGTACAGAAACAACACGCGGCGCGCGGCGAGCGCGAGCGCGACGGCTGTCATGACCAGCCCGATGATCGCTACCCAGAGCACTGGTCCTCCCACAGACGGCGTTGGCTGCCAGCGTACGACCGCCGGTCATCCACGATGACAGAGGGTCTCCATAGATCCTACCGGTGAGTAACTTATTCTCGTCCAGAGATCCCCGGCAACCGTCGTCACCCTACGGTCATCACCATTCCCAGAACAATGCTCTGAATGCCTCCGAACGGTATCGAAGTGGCCGTCGAGACATGCGGGACTCAACGGAGTACGGCCTGGACACCGGCAGGGCAGGGAGATGACGGAACACAGCCGTATGTGGTGATGTGAGCGAAAAGATATCTGCGGCGGAAACCGGAGGACGACGGGGAGACTACCGGGGCGGGTCGAGATAACCCTGGATCGTGGGTGTGAGCAATTTCACCAGCTCCTCAAGATCCACGGAGGCGAGCGGCTCCAGTTCGAGGACGTAGCGCATGAGGACCACGCCGAACATCTGCGCGAAGGCCGCCTCCATCCGGATCAGCGGGATGTCCAGGCTCTCCGCGACCCGGTTCAGCAGCGCCCGGGTCACGAACTCACGGATCATGACGACCATCCGCTCGTTCGTCATCGCGGTGCGGGCCAGCGCCAGCACCGGCTGGCGCGCCCCGGCCTCCGAGGTCATCGTCAGGATGAGCCTCACCAGCCGCTCGCCGACCTCCTCGCGAGGCCCCGCCGTGATCGCCGCCAGAACGTTCTCGGGGTTGATCGGCAACTCCATCGCCTCGACGAACATCTTCTCCTTGCCGGAGAAGTAGTGGTGGACCAGCGCCGGATCCACCCCCGCCCGCCGGGCGATGCCCCGGATGGTCGCCTTGTCGAACCCCTTCTCCGCGAAGGTCTCACGCGCCGCCGCGAGGATCTGCCCCCGCGTGTCGGCCGAGCCCGGCCTGCGCCCCGAACGCCTTCTCCCCTCCGCCGGCCCGTCCTTCGCCCCGTTCGCCGGCCTCTCGGGGGCCGCGTCCGCGGACGCGCCCGAGGGGACGTCCGACCCGTCCGGGGGGCCGTTCGAGTGCCCGCCCGTGGTGCCGCTCCCGACGGGCTCGCTCATGCGGGGGTGGAGGCCGCGAGGTGCAGCCGGGCGAAGGCCAGCGCCTCCGCGAGGTCGTCGATCCGCTCGGAACGGCTGGCCGCCTTGCGCGTGTTGATCTCCAGCACGACCAGCCCGGAATATCCGTTGCCCGCCATCCGCTCCAGGATCGGCGCGCACGGCTGGGTGCCCCGCCCGGGAACCAGGTGCTCGTCCTTGTTCGGCACCCCCACGCCGTCGGCCAGGTGCAGGTGCGCGAGCCGGTCGCCGAGCTTGGTGAACATCTCCATGGCGTCGGTCCCGGACACCGCCGTGTGCGACAGATCCAGGGTGACCTGCGGGAAGTCGTAATCGACCGGGTTCCAGTCGGGAGAGTAGGGGACGACCTCGTTGCCCCTCGCCTTCAGCGGGAACATGTTCTCCACCGCGAAGACCACGTCGGTCTCCTCACGCATCCTCGCCAGGCCGATCTCGAAGTCGCGCGCGTAGTCGCGCTGCCAGCGGAACGGAGGGTGCACCACGACCGTCCTGGCACCGACCCGCTCGGCGGCGCGCTGCGCGCGCTGGAGCTTGGCCCACGGGTCCTTGCCCCACACGCGCTGCGTCACCAGCAGGCATGGTGCGTGAATGGCCAGGATCGGCAGGTGGTAATGATCCGACAGCCGCTCCAGGACATCGACGTCCTGGCTCACGGGGTCGGCGCCCACCATGATCTCCACACCGTCGTACCCCAGGCGCGCGGCCAGCTCGAAGGCGTCAGGAGTACGTTCGGGATACACCGACGCGGTGGACAGCGCGATCTTCGCGCTGGATACACGGATGCTCATACCGCTTCCTCGTCTCCGGCTCGGAGCACACACTTGCGAACACCGCCGGGCCGACCGGCCCGATCGCTCACGTCGCTCACATTTGCCAGCCTAAGCGGGTCCGGGGAGCAGTGCTGTCCGCCACCACCGACACGACCCGGATCCCGCCATTACGGTGAGGACATGCCGAGGTTCTTGAGGGGCTCCATCCCCAGCCCCAACATCTGGAACACCCCCCGGACCTACGAGCTGGAAAACCGGGCGGTGGATCCCGAGGGAAACGCCGAGGCGGCGATGTCGGCGATCCGGTCGTGGACCGGGGCGACGGTCCTCGACATCGGCTGCGGTACCGGCTACCACCTGCCCGCCCTCGCCGCCACCGCCACCCGGGTGGTCGGTGTGGAGCCGCACGAGGACCTCGTCCTGCTGGCCAGGCGCCGCTGCCGCACCCTGCGGAACGTCGAGATCCACACCGCCACCGCCCAGGCGATCCCGCTGCCCGACGCCTCCGTGGACGTGGCCGTCGCCCGCTGGGCGTACTTCTTCGGCCCCGGGTGCGAGCCTGGCCTGGCCGAGCTCTCCCGGGTGATACGGCGCGGCGGCGCGGCCTTCGTGATCGACATCGACGCCACCCGCGGCGCCTTCGGCCGCTGGTTCAGCCAGTCCGTCCCCGCCTACTCCGCCAGGTCCGTCGAGAACTTCTGGAGCCGCCAGGGCTGGCAGACGGACCGGCTCGACCTGCGCATGTCCTTCGAGCGCCGCGCCGACCTGGAGGCGGTGCTCCGCATCGAGTTCACCCCCGCGATCGCCGACATGGCCATCGCCGAGACCCCCGGCCTGGAGATCGCCTACCCCAACCTGCTGCGCTGGAAGCGCTTCTGAACAGCGAGGACGGACGGGATCGCGTGCCTCCCGGTGGAGTCCGGCTCCCCTCACGACCACCCACGGTGTCATCGGCGGGATCTGCCCGCTCCTCCCGCCGACACGGTGGCGCGGCGGCGTCGTCCATGCGGTGACCTTCGAAGGGCCGGCCGGGAACAACGGGACAGGACCTTGACCTTGACGTTGATGTCAAGGTCTATCGTCGTGTCGTGGGGAGGGCCGAATGCGGATCGGTGAGCTGGCGCGACGGGCGGGGGTCAGCACCCGGGCACTGCGCTACTACGAGCAGCAGGGGCTGATCACAACCCGGCGGTCGGCCAACGGTTACCGGGAGTACGGTGAGGAGGACCTCAGGCTCGTCTCCGAGATCCGCTCGCTGCTCGCCGTCGGCTTCACCCTGGACGACACCCGCCCGTTCGTCGCCTGCCTGCGGGCCGGCCACGCGTCAGGAGGGTCGTGCCCGGACTCCGTCGCCGTCTACCGGCGCAAGCTGGCGGAGATCGACGACGAGATCCGCACGCTTCTCACCCGGAGGGCGGAGGTGGCGGCGCAGCTGACCACGGCCTGCCCGGGATGCCTACCGAGAAAAGTGGGAAAATCATGATCACATTGACCGCGGAGAACTTCGACGAGCAGGTGCTGCGGAGCGACAAGCCCGTCCTGGTCGACTTCTGGGCCGAGTGGTGCGGGCCGTGCAAGATGATCGCGCCGATCCTGACGGAGATCGAGGCCGAACTCGGCGACCGCGTCACGATCGCGAAGCTCAACGCCGACGACTACCCCGAGATCACCGCGAGATACGGCGTCCTCGGCCTGCCGACGCTCAACCTCTACAAGGACGGCGAGGTCGTGCGGCAGATCAAGGGCGCCAAGCCCAAGCGCCTGCTCCTCGCCGAGCTCGAAGGCCACATCTGACGGAGCCCGCTCCGTCCCTCCCCACGACCGTCACCCGGCACGGGATGCCGTACCGGGTGAAAGTTGTCGGGCTCTGCCGGTAACGTGCGGCCATGGCGAAGAAGGCTGGTGGCTACCGCTGTGCCGAGTGCGGGTGGCAGACGGCCAAGTGGGTGGGGCGCTGCGGCGAGTGCCAGACGTGGGGCACGGTCGAGGAGGAGACGGCTCCCGCGGGAGCGCGCGTGGCCTCCGCAGGAGCGGTGTCGGCACCGGCGGTGCCGATCGGCCAGGTCAAGGCCGAGGTGGCGCACGCGCGCGGCACCGGGGTCCCCGAGCTCGACCGGGTCCTCGGCGGCGGACTGGTCCCCGGAGCCGTCGTGCTGCTGGCCGGCGAGCCCGGCATCGGCAAGTCCACCCTCCTGCTGGAGGCGGCGGCCAAGATCGCCCGCCAGCAGACGGTCCTCTACATCACGGGTGAGGAGTCGGCCGCCCAGGTGCGGATCAGGGCCGACCGGATCGGCGCGATCCAGGACCGCCTCTACCTTGCCGCCGAGACCGACCTGGGCGCGCTGGTCTCGCACGTCGAAAAAGTCCAGCCCGACCTGCTCATCGTCGACTCGGTGCAGACGATCGGCTCCACCCAGGCGACGGGCGTGCCCGGCGGGGTGACCCAGGTCAGGGAGGTCGCGGGAAACCTGGTGCGGCTCGCCAAGGAGCGCGGCATGGCCACCGTGCTGGTCGGCCACGTCACCAAGGAGGGGTCGATCGCCGGCCCCCGCACCCTGGAGCACCTGGTCGACGTCGTGCTCCACTTCGAGGGCGACCGGCACTCCCGGCTCCGCCTCGTCCGCGCGATCAAGAACCGGTACGGCCCGGTCGACGAGGTCGGCTGCTTCGACCTCCACGAGAGCGGCATCGAGGGCATCACCGACGCCAGCGGCCTGTTCGTCTCCCACCGCACCGACCCGGTTCCCGGCACATGCGTCACGGTCACCCTGGAGGGCACCCGGCCGCTGCCCGCAGAGGTCCAGGCCCTGGTCGCGAGGACCGAGGCCCAGCAGCCGCGCCGATCCTCCTCCGGGCTCGACACCTACCGGGTGACGATGGTCCTCGCCGTGCTGGAGCGGCGGCTCAACGCCAAGCTGGGCGGATGCGACGTCTTCACCGCCACCGTCGGAGGGATCAAGCTCAGCGATCCCGCCGTGGACCTGTCGGTGATGCTCGCGGTCGCCAGCGCGGCGGGCGACAAGGCGCTCCCCTCCGGCCTGGTGGTGCTCGGCGAGGTGGGCCTGGCGGGAGAGTTGCGCCCGGTGCGCGACGTGCGGCGCCGCCTGTCGGAGGCCGCCCGGCTGGGCTTCACCCGCGCGCTCGTCCCCACGGGCTCCCTCGACACGGGCAAGAAACGCAACGGCGACCACTCCCTCGTCCGCGTGGCCGGACGCGGAGCGCCCTTCGCGCCCGGCTTCGACGTCGTCGAGGCGGAGAACGTCTGGGATGCCCTCACCCATGTCACCTGAGGCGCGCCACGGGCTCCGTAGGGCGCGTGGCATCCACCGATTCCGGACCGCGCGGACCCTTCGCCGGTAAGCTGAGCGTTATACGCAGACCACGGGGGTCATGTGGCAGCAACCTACAAAGGACTCGACGAACGTCGCAGGGCCGTCCTGGCCGCGGTCGCACCCGGCACCGCGCTGCGCGACGGACTGGAGCGCATTCTCCGCGGGCACACGGGTGGCCTGATCGTGCTGGGATACGACGGCACGGTCGAGGAGATATGCAGTGGCGGCTTCGAGCTGGACGTAGAGTTCTCCGCGACGCGGCTGCGCGAGCTGGCCAAGATGGACGGCGCCATCGTCCTCAACTCCGGCGATCTCAGGATCGTGCGCGCGGCCGTGCATCTGATGCCCGATCCGTCCATTCCCACCGACGAGTCCGGCACCCGGCACCGCACCGCGCAGCGCGTGGCCCTGCAGACGTCACTGCCGGTCATCTCCCTCAGCAAGTCCATGCGGATCATCGCCCTCTACCTCGACGGCATCCGCTACGTGCTGGAGGAGTCGGCGGTCATCCTGTCCAAGTCCAACCAGGCCCTCGCCACGCTGGAGCGCTACAAGCTCCGCCTGGACGAGGTCTCCGGCACGCTCTCGGCGCTGGAGATCGAGGACCTGGTGACGGTCCGCGACATCGCGGTGGTCGCCCAGCGGCTGGAGATGGTCAGGCGCATCTCCGAGGAGATCGCGGGATACGTGGTCGAGCTCGGCACCGACGGCCGGCTACTCTCCCTGCAGCTGGACGAGCTCGTGGCCGGCACGGAGAGCGACCGTGAGCTGATCGTGCGCGACTACCTGCCCGCGGCGGGCCGCCGCCCGCGCAAGTTCGCCGAGGCGCTGCACGAGCTCGACCAGCTCTCCTCCGCCGAGCTCCTCGACCTCTCGGTCGTCGCCCAGATCCTCGGCCACTCGGGCAACGACGCCCTGGAGGCCCCGGTGAGCCCACGGGGCTACCGCCTGCTGGCCAAGGTCCCGCGCCTGCCGAACACGGTGGTCGACCGCCTCGTCGACCACTTCGCCAGCCTGCAGAAGCTCCTCGCGGCCAGCATCGGCGAGCTCCAGGAGGTGGGCGGGGTCGGCGAGGCGAGGGCCCGCCACATCCGCGAGGGCCTCTCCCGGCTCGCGGAGTCGTCCATCCTGGAACGCTACGTCTGAGATCCCGGCGGGGCCCCGGCCGCCCACGGTGTGCCCGGCGGCCCGCCGGGCCCGGATCCGAAAGCCCCCGACGAGCGGGACACCCCCGCTGGTCCCCGAAGACGGTCTCCAGGTCCTCGCCAGGCGGTAACCCTGACGGTCAAGGTCTCACCAGGGCCGGAACCCCCCGACGGTCACCGCAGGTGAAAGACCGCCTTGCGGCTCTTCAGGCCGGGGGCGTGGACCACCGCGACGTAGGTGCCGGGCAGGGCGGCGACGCGGTCGGCGCCGCAGTCGCCGCCTGACCGGCGGCGGTCCCACACCAGCTCCCTGACGTACGGGATGCCTCGGTCGAGTTCGCGCATCTTGACGGCGTCACCGCCGACACAGTCGGAGGACGACCACACGCGGTCGTTGCCCGAGGTGATGCGCATCTCCATGGCGCGCGGCCCCACGTCGGTGGTGCACATCACCTTGCCGACGTTGACGAGGGTGAGGACGAAGCGGGGCCGGACCCCCGGCGGATAGACCGTCCCCTGGCCCTCCATGCTCAGCACGAGCTGCGGGGAGGCGCAGGCCTCGCCCGGCCGTGTGGGCTTCGCGGCCGCCTTCGGCGTGGGCGTCGGGCTCGCGGACGTCGAAGGGGTGAACGTCACGGTCGGCAGGACGGCCAGCAGCGGGTCCGGTGTCTCCTGCCCGGCGACCGAGGTGTTCCTCTCCTTGACGTCGTCCGGCCCGCTCGTCGACGAACAGGCCCACGCCACGACGGCGACCACCACGAGCACACCGACCAGCGCGGCTATCCGGCGCCGCCAGTAGACGTCGGTTCCGACGTCACCACGGAACGTGTCGGGATCCATACGCTCAGTATGGTTAGTGCCGGCGGGCCAGCAGGAGACGACCCGCCGCCTCCGGCCTGTTTCGGCCGCAGGCCGGAGGTCGGAGCGGGCACGGGCGGGCACGAACGGGCGCGGACAGGTGAAGCCGGGCCAACGCCGTCCGAGTCCGCACTATCGTCGAAAGGTGCCCGAGTCGAACCGCTTACTCGAACCCGTCCTCGACTGGTACGCCGGCAACGCCCGCGACCTTCCCTGGCGTACGCCCGGCGCCTCCCCCTGGTCGATCCTGGTCAGCGAGATCATGCTGCAGCAGACCCCGGTGGTCAGGGTGCTTCCGGTCTGGACCGAGTGGATGGAGCGCTGGCCCACGCCCGCCTCCCTCGCCCGCGAGTCCCCCGGAGAGGCCGTACGCCACTGGGGTCGCCTCGGCTACCCCCGCCGGGCACTGAACCTGCACGCGTGCGCCCGCGCGATCACCGAACGGCACGGCGGAGAGGTCCCCGCCGGCCACGACGCCCTGCTCGCGCTTCCCGGCGTCGGCGAGTACACCGCCGCCGCGGTCGCCAGCTTCGCCTTCAAGGGCCGCCACGCGGTGCTCGACACCAACGTGCGGCGGGTCCTGGCGCGGGCCGTCAGCGGGCAGGAGTATCCGCCCAAGGCCACCACGCCCCCGGAACGCAGGCTCGCCGCCTCCCTGCTCCCCGACGCCGACCGCGCGCCCGTCTGGGCGGTCGCCGTGATGGAACTGGGCGCCCTGGTCTGCACCGCTCGCGCCGCCCGCTGCGCCGACTGCCCGATCAGCGACCTGTGCGCCTGGCGTCTGGCGGGCAAGCCGGCCCACGACGGTCCGGCGCGCAAGGGCCAGACATACGCGGGAACGGACCGCCAGTGCCGTGGCCGCCTCCTCGCGGTGCTGCGCCAGGCCCACGGCGCCGTACCCAAGGACGCCCTCGACGTGGTCTGGGACGACGCCCCGCAGCGCGAGCGCGCCCTCGACGGCCTGATCGCGGACGGCCTGGCCGAGGTCCTCGACGACGGCACCTACCGCCTCCCCGGCTGAGTCACCGGATCGAATCCCCGTTCCCCCTCACCTGATCCTCGGCATCCCACATCCATCGGAGATCGTTGTGGACGCTCTCACCGTAAGAGCCCGTGAGCTGGCGGCGGCCGGAAGGCTGCCCGCCTACGTGTACGACCTGGCCGCCCTGGACGCGCACGCGGCGGCGGTACGGGCCGCGCTTCCGGGAATCGAGCTGTACTACGCGGCCAAGGCCAATCCGGACCCGGAGTTGCTGCGGGTGCTGGCCCGGCACCTGGACGGGGTCGAGGTCGCCTCCGGTGGCGAGCTGGAGCATGTGCGGGGCGTGCTCCCCTCGGCCAGGATCGCGTTCGGCGGCCCCGGCAAGACCGACGACGAGCTCCGCCTCGCCCTCGATCACGGCGTCGAACGGCTGCACGTGGAAAGCCCGAACGAGCTGCGCCGCCTGATCGCCACCGGGCGGAAGGCCGACGTGCTGCTCCGCGCCAACCTCGCCCTCTCGCTGGGGGACGTGGCCCTCGCGATGGGCGGCGGCGCGACCCCCTTCGGCATGGACCCGGCCGGCGTCGAGGAGTGCCTCGCGCTTCTGGATCGCCACGACACCGTACGTCTGCGCGGCCTTCACGCCCACCTGGCCAGCGGCCTGGACGCCTCGCGCATGCTGGAGGTCGCCGACGGCGTGCTCGGCTACGCCCGCGGCCTCGGCCTGACCGAGATCAACCTTGGCGGCGGCATGGCCGTCGACTACGCCGAC
>Ga0233385_1000485_pt1 | contig 20223 bp, 17 predicted proteins | sample ElkDunMinimDraft_16_FD_191543 | JGI IMG/M metagenome (GOLD analysis project Ga0233385, IMG submission 191543) | Fecal eukaryotic communites from dung pellets of Tule Elk in California, USA - Elk Dung G36 | ecosystem: Host-associated > Mammals > Digestive system > Large intestine > Fecal | place...
TTCCTGGACCGTCCAACATTACGTAGGGCTCGTTTGCGAATTCGCTGAGTTTGATGCAGTCCCGATTCGCCAGCGGATGACTGGCTGAAACGACCACCATGGGCTTCAAGGACACCAGCTCTACGAAGGCCAGGCCCGTCGAGTCCGCGCCACGGTCGTAGGTCAATGTTACGTCCACTACGCCTTTGCGCAGCGAATCCCCCAGATCGAAAAGCGACATCTCCTCTTGCCGGATTTTGACGCCGGGATTGGCTTCAGTAAAACTGCGGATCAGCCGGGCCGCAAAGAATGGCGACAAAGTCCAAAACACCCCGAGCCTGATCTCACCGGCGGCCTCGGTCGCGAGCGCTGCTGCCTCGCGTGCAACCTGCTCCGTCTGCTGTTCCAGGGCCGTGGCATGATGCAGGAACAGACGCCCATGCATGGTCAAGGTCATGCCTCTCGCATGGTGACGTTCAAACAGCATGAGACCCGTTATATTTTCAAGTTTATCAATAGCTTGAGATACGGAAGGTTGAGAAATATTCAGGGCGCGTGCCGCTTGAGCGACCCCCCCGTGCTCGGCGACGGCTCGAAAATACATGCACTGACGCAGAGTGAAACGAACCATATTTCACCTATTCCAAATCAAGGAAATTCGAGTTTTCGCCCTTGTCAAAAGAGGGGTACAAAATGTGGGTATTTCAACTTCAGGACAAGCCAACATGTCGCTAGCTGAGCCAGTTACTGAATTGATGGAGGCGGCGGCTCGCTCCTTTGAAGACGCCCGCGCGATGCCGCCCAGCGTCTACACGAGCGAAGACTTCCTTTCAAAGGAACTGGAGCGCATTTTCTCGAAGGAATGGGTGTGCGTCGGTCGGTCGAGCCGCCTGGCGAAGTCCGGAGACTATCTGACTTACGAGCTTGCGGGGCAGCCCGTCGTGGTTCTGCGTGACAAGGACAATGCGTTGCGCGCGTTCTCCAATGTTTGCCTGCACCGCATGTCGACATTGCTCGAGGGTGAAGGCAATCGGCGCACGATCGTTTGTCCCTACCACGCCTGGACCTACGGCCTTGACGGTCGTCTTCGCGGCGCCCCGTTCATGACGCAGACGACTGGCTTCTGCAAGGAAGACTACGCGCTGCGGCCGATCCGGTGCGAGGAATGGCTCGGCTGGATCTACATCACGCTGGACAATGAGCGCCCGAGCGTTGCCTCGGATTTGCGTCCCGTCGAGAACATGGTCTCGCAGTATGAGATGCAGAATTATGTCGAATGCTTCCGCGAGACGCACGTATGGGACACGAATTGGAAAGTACTCGGCGAAAACTTCATGGAGAGCTACCATCTGCCAGTCTGTCATGCCGACACTGTGGGTGGACATTCAAAGCTTGAGGAAATGGAGTGCCCTCCGGGATTTTCCACCTTCAACTATCACTGGATCACCAAGGAAGCCTCCCTGCCGATCGGCAACGCGCACCCGACCAATACCCGGCTGGAAGGAAAATGGCGCAAGACGACCGCGCTGCTTGCCATTTATCCGAGCCATCTCATCACGCTGACACCCGGCTACTTCTGGTATCTGTCCCTGCACCCCAAGGGCACCGGTCAGGTGTCCATGGTGTTCGGCGGTGGCTTGTCGCCCGAGTTCATGGCTGACCCGAAGGCGGAGGAGTACATCTCAACACTGAAGGCCCTTCTGGATGAGGTGAACCTGGAAGACCGGGGTTGCACCGAGAAGGTCTTCAAGGGATTGAGCGCACAGGGCGCCAAGGCGGGCCACCTCTCCTACCTGGAGCGCCCGATCTACGACTTCATGCACTACATCGCCGATCGGGTCTCAGGCTTCGATCGCTCGTTCGCACTCGCTGCGGAATAGTAATATGACCTCGAACGCCACGCCTCAGATCTCCGCAATGACGAACACGTTGCGGGAGGTGGCAGCGCTTCCCGAGCACGGAGCGCAATGTCTGCCCGGGCAGTTCTACACGAATCCGGACTACTTCAAATTCGAGGTGGAAACATTCCTCTCCAAGGAATGGCACTGCATCGGGCGGGCCGACGAAATTCCAAAGCCAGGCGACTATTTCGTGACGCGCCTGTTTGACGAGCCATTGCTTGTCGTGCGCGGCGACGACGACGCCGTTCGCGTCTTGTCAAACCTCTGCCGCCACCGCGGCATGCCACTGGCGGAGCAGTCGGGTTCGACACGCCGGTTCGTGTGCTCCTATCATGCATGGAGCTACGGACGAGATGGCGAGCTGATCAACGCCCCCCGTATGAAGGACAAGGGTGTGACGAAGGAGACCTGCAGTCTCCCGTCCTTCCGCTCGGAAGTCTGGAATGGTTTCATCTACGCAAATCTCGACAGCGAGGCGCAGCCGCTTTCGCCCAAACTGGGCCAGCTGGAAAATCTGCTGGGCAACTACCATAGCGACGAGATGCGTATTGTCCGCACGTTCGAGGAGGTCTGGCACACCAATTGGAAATGCCTCGTCGAGAATTTCATGGAGGCCTATCACCTTTCCGTGGTCCATCCGGAGACACTGCATCCGTACACTCCGACCGGACTGAGCCGTAAGTCGATGTCCGATGACGCGTTCACCTCGTATTGCGCGAATTATCCTGACAGTGCGGCATCGCGTGGACTGGGCGCTCCGGGGCTGACCGAAGAGGAGCGCAGGCGGTCTACCTTGTTCTGCCTTTTCCCGACCCAGATCGCCAGCCAGGCGGCAACGCTTCTCGTTTCGCTCTCCATCCAGCCGCTCGCGGTCGATCGAATCAATGTGCGCTGGACGATGTCGACCTATGGCGACGAACTCACGCAGGATGAGCTCGAGACCAGAATAGCACTCTGGCATGAGGTCAATCGCGAAGACCGGGAGAAGCTCGAGAAGATGCAACGGGCACTGTCGTCCCGCCACGCCCCGTCCGGTCCGCTCGCACCGAGAGACTACGAAGGCACGATCTGGGACTTCTACCGTTACCTCGGCCGCCAACTGCCGGGAACGGAGCCGAGCAAAGAGCGCCAGCCACTGGCACTCGTCGCCGGTTGACCTGAACTTCCTCTGAAACTGCCAGAGCGGCATGCTGAGCATGCCCTCCTAGGAAAGTAGTGTGTATCGATGCCTCAAATTACCTGGCGCGATGTCGACGGCGCAATCATCGAAGCCGAAGTCCCCCATGGAAAGACCTTGATGGAGGCGGCGGTGAACGCCGGCGTCAAAGGTATCTACGGCGATTGCGGCGGCGCGCTTGCGTGTGCAACGTGCCATGTGATCCCAGACGACGACTGGGCGGATCGCGTCGGCAAACCGGGCGCTATGGAAGAAGAGATGCTCGATATGGTCGATGGCATCCGCGCACCGACCAGCCGTCTCAGTTGCCAAATCCGGAGCAGCGAAGAACTCGACGGTCTCATCCTTAACGTTCCGGGAGGCGGGTGATGACCGAGCGGATCGTCATCGTGGGAGGCGGCCAGGCTGCAGCTTCCTGCATTGCGGCCCTACGCAGCAGCAAGGCTGCCATGACCATCACTCTGGTCGGAGAAGAAGATCACCTTCCCTATCGCCGTCCACCACTTTCAAAGGCCGCGCTGGTTGACGGACCAAGCGTGGAAAGCCTGCTTATCCGACCGAAAGATTGGTACGAGGGCGTCGAGCTGAAGCTTGGCCGGCGAGCGTGCGAAATTGCGCGCAAGGACGGCCGCGTCATTCTCAGCGATGGCGAGCAACTGGCATACGATAAGCTCGTATTCTGCAGCGGAAGCCGCGCACGCCAATTGAGCGACAAGCTAGGCGGTAATCTCGAAGGCGTTCACACGCTACGATCCATCGCCGACGCCGAAAGACTGCGAAGCGAACTGGTAAGCGGACGAAGGGTGCTTGTCGTAGGCGGCGGCTACATCGGCCTGGAGGTAGCTGCATCCGCGCGCAAGCACGGCTTGTCTGTGCTGCTCGTCGAGGCAGGTGAACGTATTCTCGGCCGCGTGGCCTCGTCGGCAACCGCGCAGTACCTCCGATCGATCCACGAGAGTCGAGGGGTCGAAATCCGCGAAACGACCGGGGTTCAACTGCTGGCTGGCGACAAGCGGGCGACGCACGCCATCCTGACGGATGGATCCGAACATGCGGTGGACATCGTAGTGGTCGGGATCGGCGGATTGGCGAACGACGAGATTGCGTCGTCAGCCGGCTTGGAGACTTCGAATGGGATCGTCGTCGACGCCTACTGCAAAACGGCCGATCCCAATATTTTCGCAGCTGGAGATTGCGCGACATTCCCCTTTGGCGATCGATCCATCCGACTGGAGTCTGTCCAGAACGCCACTGACCAGGGCGAAGTCGTCGCGGCAAGCCTGACAGGCCGGGAAAAAGCGTATGCGCCGGTGCCTTGGTTCTGGTCCGATCAGTATGAGACGAAACTTCAGATCGTCGGGATCGCGCACGGACACGATGACATCATCGTTCGGCCCGGCCAGCGCGACAATGCGAGATCGATCTGGTACTTCAGGCAGAACGAGCTGATTGCAGTCGATGCGATCAACGACCCCGCAAGCTACATGGCCGGGCGCAGGCTGCTTACCGCCAAGATCAACCCGGACCGGGCAAACATAGCAGACCCCAACTTCCCACTGGCAACGATGCTCGCGGCTGCCAGGTGAGGCCGATCGCTTTAGTCAATTCCGGCATGGACTGCTCGGCTATTCGCATCGCGGGTGGTCTCTTCGACAGACAGACCTGAGGCTGCCTAACCGCTCTTGGGTGCGTTGCGTCCTTGCAGCCATCCGATCACCAGAAACAGAACTATCGCGAACACCGTCAGCAGTCCGGCCATAGCGAGGATCGTCGGATTGATCTGGTCGCGGATTCCTGCCCACATCTGGCGCGGGATCGTTCGCTGTTCCGTACCGCCGATGAAGAGGATGACGACCACTTCGTCGAAGGAAGTCGCGAAGGCAAAAATACCGCCAATGGCCACTCCGGGCATTATCTGAGGGAACATCACCCGCCGGAACGATATCCAGGGTGAGGCTCCAAGGCTGGCCGCCGCTCGCGACAAGTTCACGTCAAAGGCTGACAACCTGGCGGTGACCGTAATAACCACGAACGGCGATCCCAATGCTGCGTGGGCAAGGATCACGCCCAGATGCGTGTTCACGAGTTCCAGGGGCGCAAAGACGAGATAGAGGCTCACCGCGATCACGACGATCGGTATGATCATCGGCGCAAGAAGGATCGGCACGATGAGCCCTCGAAACGGAAAGCTCGGCCGGCTGATTCCAATGGCAGCCAGCGTGCCCAGCACTGTTGCGATGGCGGTGGAGCAGAGTCCGATGATGAAACTGTTCGCGATACTCGCCCGCCACTCCGGCGACGAGAATATCGTCTCGTACCAGCTCCAGGTGAAACCGGTCATCGGGTACGAAAAATATGTGCTCTCGTTGAGGGAGAGCGGCACCACTACGAGAACGGGGGCAACCAGGAAGAACAGGACAAGTCCCGTGAACAACCGTGTAGTCCGGCTGGCGATGCGCTCGGACAGGACGGCGGTGGGCTGGGTGCTCATGGGCGGAAATCCTGACTTGGCATGGGCGTCTAGCTGAACCGCAGCCGATCGACGCCAACCAGGCGGTTGAACACGAGGTAGGCCACCAGCGTGAACGCGACGAGATAGACGCACAGAGCGCCGGCCAGCCCCCAGTTCAGCTGCCGATCGATCTGAACGGACACCAGCTGACTGATCATCTCGTCGCCGGCACCGCCCAACAGCGCCGGGGTGATGTAGTATCCAAGTGCGAGCACGAACACGAGAAAGGCTCCTGTCCCAATGCCGGGCAGGGTCTGAGGAACGTAGACGCGCAGGAATGCGATGACCGGATGGGCCCCAAGGGAGACGGCGGCGCGTTGATACGAGGGAGATATGCCTTTCATCACCGCATAGTTGGCCAGTATCATGAAGGGCAGGAGCACGTGCGTCATGCCGATAAGAACGCCGGTGCGATTGAACATCAAAGGCAGGGGAGCGCTGAGGAGGCCGCTTTTGATGAGGAGCGAGTTCACTACCCCGTTTGGCTGAAGCAATACGTACCAGGCGGTCGTGCGCACCAACAGCGAGGTCCAGAACGGGACGATCACGAAGATCATAAGCAGGTTGCTTTGTCTCGCAGGCAGCGTCGCCAGCAGATACGCCACCGGATAGCCAAGCAGGAGACATATGGCTGTGACCGAGGCGCTGATCGCGAATGTGCGGACAAACGCAGTGACATAAACGGCGCCCGCAGGTTCGACGCCGACCACGGTTCCGGTGCTGTCAATCTTGCGATCGATGGCAGTCAGCAAGTAGTCGGGTGTGACGCGGGCTGTTGCCCGCTTTAACAGGCGCCAGGTCTCGACTTCTCCCCAGCGCTGGTCGATGCGGGGCATTTCTTCCTTAAGAGAGGTTCCGTCAGGAACCGGCAGGCGCCTTACGGTCTTCAGGAGGAGCGACCTGAAGCCTGGTTCGTAGTGGTTCAGCCGGCGTGCCGCTGTTGCCAGCGACCCGGCTTCCTGCGCCTTCAGGAGATCGGAACCTAATGTGTCGAACACATCGGCCGGCGGAAGCGAAGCAGGGTCATCCCAACTTGCGAGAAGGCTGGCAGTCCGCGGGAGTGCATTGGACACCTCGTCGCTCTGAACGCTCATCAGCAACAGCTTTCCAATTGGAAAGATGAAGGTGAGCGCAAGAAACACCAGCAAGGGAACAGCCAGTATCAAAGCCCGCAATGCCTCGCGGCGGCGTGCAGCGCGGTACCCGGCAGTCATGTCGAGCGAACTGCTCCTTGGCGGGTCCAGAACTGTCCCGACCGTAGCACTTGTTGTCACTCTGGAGCCCTTCAAAATCAACGGATGAACGCCTCTCTCAAAGAAGCGTCCACGCGGCCGGAACGGACGCCGGGCGTCTTTGGGACACCCGGCGTGCCGGTCATTGGGCCAGCCAGGTCATGAAGCGGCTGTTGATGCTGTCGTAATTGTCAGCCCAGAATTCCGAGCTGATCTGCAATGCATTCTTGAAGTTGTCGGGCGCTGTCGGCAGGTGCGGAAGCACCTCCTTGTCCACCTTCTCCGTCGCCGACTTCCGCGGCGGCGAATAGGGGATGTAGTCCGAGAGCTTCCAAATGTTGTCCGGGCTGGACGCGTACTGGATGAACTTCTGCGCCGCGGCAGCGTTCTTGGCCCCCTTGGGGACGCCCCACCATTCGTAGTCGTAGACCTGACCGTCCCACACGATCTGGAAGGGCCGCTTGTCTTCCTGCTGAGCGACATGGATGCGCCCATTGTAGGCCATCGTCATGACCACGGCGCCGTCGGCCAGAAGCTGCGGAGGCTGGGCTCCGGCTTCCCACCAGACGATATCGCCCTTGATCGTCGACAGTTTCGCAAAGGCGCGATCGAGGCCCTCAGCTGTCTCGAGGGGTGCTGTAGACGTCGGCCGCCGGCACGCCGTCGGCGATCAGAGCCCATTCCAACGCACCCTTCGGGTTCTTTCTGACGCCGCGCTTGCCGGGGAACTTCGAGAGATCGAAGAAGTCGGCCATCGTCGACGGCGCGCCCTTCATGCGCGTTGTGTCGTAGGCGTATACGGTAGACCAGATCATCGAGGCGACCGAGCAGGGAAGAATGGCGCCGGGAATGAAGTCGGAATTGTCACCGAGCAGCGCGGGATCGAGCTTTTCGAGAAGGCCTTCGTCGCAGCCGGCGATCGCATCGTTCGATTCCAAATCGATCAAATCCCAGGTCGTGTTCCCGGATTCGACCATGCCACGCAGCTTGGCGAGGCCTCCATCATACTGTTCGCGGACGATCTTGGACCCGGTCTCGCCAGCAAACGGATCCAGATATGCCTTTATGACGGCATTCTCGAACGCGCCGCCGAACGTGACGACAGTGATTTCGTCGGCCGCAAGAGCGGCCGGTGCAAAGGATAGGCAGGTAGACAGGAGCAGCATCGCTCCGGTCGCAGATTTCATGTTTCTGAACATAGTTCGTCCTCTGTGGTTTCGTGTTTGCTTGTTTCAAGCGCTTTCGAGGGCCACGATCTTGCAGTCGTCTTTACCCCAGGAAATAGTGACGGAGCCTCCTTTGGGCGGAGGTTCTACTGCCGTCTTGTTTGGAACCTTCACGATGAAGCCATCGTGCTTTCCGGTCGTCAGATGCAGGCGCCAGTGATCGCCACAATAGATCACCTCCTCTATCGACCCGCTCAGCTGGTTCAGTCCAGTTGCACCCTGACTTCCGAAACTCACATTCTCCGGGCGCAGCGCCAGGGCAGCTGCACCACCAATCGCGACGCCATCGCCTGCGCGCCCAGTGACGGTCGCGCCGTCTCCGAGAGCCAGTGTCGCGTACAGCCCCTCGCGCTCCGACACATTTCCGGCGAGGCCGTTGTTCTCGCCAATGAAGTTCGCGACGAACGCGTTTGACGGATCTTCGTAAAGGTCCTTGGGCGAGGCGATCTGCTGAATCCTGCCGTGATGAAAGACCGCGACACGATCGGACATGGTAAGAGCCTCCGACTGGTCGTGCGTCACGTAAACGATCGTGACCCCCAGCCGCGTATGGAGGCGCTTGATCTCATACTGCATGGACTCGCGAAGGTTCTTGTCGAGAGCGCCCAGCGGCTCGTCCATAAGGACCAGGCTTGGCTCGAACACGAGGGCTCGGGCCAGAGCCACTCGTTGTTGCTGCCCGCCCGAGAGCTGGGCGGGATGACGACCGGACAGATGGCCGAGTTCGACCATCGAAAGCGCCTGCTTGACCTTCGCGTCCTGATCGGCCTTCGCCATCTTCCGTACCGACAACGGAAACGCGATGTTCTGAGCGACCGTCATGTGCGGAAAAAGTGCGTAGTTCTGAAACACCATGCCTATGTTTCGACGATGAGGCGGTGTCTCGTTCAGACGCTTGGCGCCCAGCAGGATCGTGCCGCTGCTTGGCGCCTCGAAACCCGCGAGCATCATTAGCGTGGTGGTCTTGCCTGACCCCGATGGACCCAGGAGTGAGAGGAACTCGCCTTCGTCGATGGTGAAATCGAGGTTTTTCGCAACGAAGCCGACCCCATCGTACGTCTTGTTGATGTTTGAAAACCGGACCAGCGGCTTCGGACCAGACCCCGACATTTATTCCCAATCTACTCACTAGGTGGCATTAGGCTTCCAAGCCCCGATCGCATCGGCGACTGCAACGGGTTGAGAGAAAAAATATGTAGCGATAGCGGACTACTGCATATTTGATTTTTCTGAAGCAGCACCGCAGAAAAACCGATGGCGTTCTTTTGAACACCGCGACAGCTGGCCAAACGGCACCGTGCACGCATCGATGGCAAATCCTGCCGCTCGAATAGGCAAATTGATTCTTCCAACTGCGGTGGAGATAAATGGAAGCGGCCTGTCCGTAGACAGGCCGCGTTGGTTCAAGCCGACAGCGCGGCTCCTTCTTTGGGTGGCGATGCAGCCCACAAGGTCAGGTGACAGATGCTGAAACGGCGCCGAGGACCCATCACGGCGAGCGTGTCGCTGTTTCGCCGGGCTTTTGCCCGGCGGTGGCGATCGCCTATTTCAACCTGTCGGCATGCCATCTGAGATGGTCGTCCATGAAGGTCGAGATGAAGTTGTAGGAATGGCCGTATCCCTCTTGCATGCGTAGCGTGAGCGGGATGCCTGCTTCCTTGCAGGCTTCGGCAAGTTCGGTCGGGCGCAAGCCGTCAGCCAGGAAGCTGTCCGACGTACCTTGATCGACCAGGAGTTCCGGAAAGCGTCGGCCGTCCTCGATCAGTGCGACGCTATCATAGGCGCGCCATGCGGATCGGTCGGATCCGAGATACTTCTCCAGCGCCGGCTTCGACCAGTTGGATACGCTCGGATGCGCGATCGGCGCGAAGGCCGAACAGCTCCTGAAGCGGTCCGGGTTCTTCAGTGCGATGGTGATCGCACCATGCCCGCCCATCGAATGCCCGAAGATACCTTGCCGCGACATGTCGGCCGGGAAGTTCTCCGCGACCAGCTTCGGCAGTTCCCCGGTGACGTAGGAATACATGCGGTAGTTCGCGGCGTAGGGCGCCTCGGTGGCGTCGACGTAGAAGCCGGCGCCCTTGCCGAACTGCCAGTTGTCCGGCTCGTCGGGCACGGCGTCACCGCGCGGGCTCGTATCCGGGCAGACGACCATCAGGCCAAGTTCCGCGGCGAGCCGCCGATACTCGCCCTTGTCCATGACATTGGCATGGGTGCAAGTGAGGCCGGACAGATACCACAGTACCGGCACCGGCCCCTTGGCCGCTTGCGGCGGCACGAAGACGGCGAAGGTCATGTCACAGGCGCAGGCTTGGGAGGAATGCGCATAGACGCCCTGAACGCCGCCGTGCGATTTATCCGTCGAGATCGTCTTCATCGGATCAGTACACGACCACGCTGCGGATCGACTCGCCGGCATGCATCAGATCGAAACCCTTGTTGATGTCTTCGAGCTTCAGCGTGTGGGTGATCATCGGGTCGATCTGGATCTTGCCGTCCATGTACCAGTCGACGATCTTCGGCACGTCGGTGCGACCCCTGGCGCCACCGAATGCGGTGCCTTTCCAGGTTCGCCCGGTGACCAGCTGGAACGGGCGCGTGGAGATTTCCTGACCGGCGCCCGCGACGCCGATGACGATCGACTGGCCCCAGCCACGATGTGACGCTTCCAGCGCCTGCCGCATGACCTTGGTATTGCCGGTGCAGTCGAACGTGTAGTCCGCGCCGCCGATCTGGTCCGCGCCGCGCTTCGTCATGTTGACGAGGTAAGGTACGATGTCGCCATCGACTTCCTTCGGATTGACGAAATGCGTCATGCCGAAGCGCTCGCCCCAGGCCTTCTTGTCGTTGTTCAGGTCGACGCCGATGATCATGTCGGCGCCGGCGAGTTTCAGGCCCTGGATGACGTTCAGCCCGATGCCGCCGAGGCCGAAGACGGCCGCCGTCGCGCCCTGCTCGACCTTGGCCGTGTTGAACACGGCCCCGACGCCCGTGGTGACGCCGCAGCCGATATAGCAGATCTTGTCGAAGGGCGCGTCCGGATTGACTTTCGCCAGGGCGATTTCGGGCAGCACCGTGAAGTTGGAGAAGGTCGAGCAGCCCATGTAATGGAAGATTTTCTCCTTGCCGATCGAGAAGCGGCTGGAACCGTCCGGCATGACGCCCTGACCCTGCGTGGCGCGGATCGCCGTGCAGAGATTGGTTTTCCGCGACAGGCAGGACGCGCACTGGCGGCATTCCGGCGTATAGAGAGGAATGACGTGGTCGCCCTTCTTCAAGCTGGTGACGCCCTTGCCGACATCCACGACGACGCCGGCGCCCTCATGGCCGAGAATGGCCGGAAAAATGCCTTCCGGATCGGCGCCTGACAGGGTGAACTCGTCCGTGTGGCAGATGCCGGTCGCCTTGATCTCGACGAGGACCTCGCCCTCGCGTGGTCCGTCCAGATCAACCTCCATGATCTCGAGCGGCTTTCCGGCGGCAACGGCTACGGCGGCACGGGTCTTCATGAGATGCTCCTGGCAGAAGATTGACACTATAGTGAGCAGATCGCTTGGTACTGCGCTCTGTACGGGGAAACGCTGTCGGTATGTCGGGACCTGTGTACGACGCGGGATAGCGAACCACTGCAATCAACAAAAATCGAAATACGCGACGCCCCGCTTAGGAAAAACCGAGCATCCGTGGCAGTGCTCTTTTCTGGTTACTGAGAGACGGCGCGCTCCTGCCCAAATATGCTCTGCTCGACCATAAAGCGGCGGCAGTGATCGATAAAGGCCTGCACCGTACGGGTCCGGTGCTCCGCGTTCGGTATTGCGACACCGATGGCGAGGGGCCGGATGTTCCCTTTCAAGGGCACGAAAACGAGAGGCTTGCCATCCGGGGATGTGCCATTCAGGGGCCTCATGTTCGCGATGCCGTAGCCAAATCCATTGGCGACCATGGAACGCATGACTGCGATGTCACTGGTTCTGTGCGCGACATTCGGCCTGAGGCTCACGCCCTGGAACGCAGAGAGAAAATAGTCACGGCTGTACGGAAGATCGAGCAGTACCATCGGCTCCTCAACCAACTCCTCAGAAGCGATCGACGCCTTCGAGGCAAGGTGGTGGGCCGCAGGAAGCATGACATACGCCGGCAGTTCCATCAGCGGCTCGAACAAAGTATCATGTGACAGCACAAGATCGTAGGTCAAGGCGACGTCGATTTCTCCTCGCTGCAACATTTCAAGGAGCTGGCCTTGATTCCGTTCGAACTGCCGGATGCGAACATCCGGATACTCCGTTTCGAAATCCTTGCGTAGAGCGGGAAGGACGATCTGCGCAAATGTCAGCAGACATCCAACCGCGAGCGGGCCTCTTACCTTGGTCGCAATCTCGTCTGCCACGTCATGCAGGGCATCGGCCTGGGCAAGCAGACGCCTCGCCTCGCGGAGGAAAACCCGACCGCCTTCGGTGAGCGACAGGCCTTGTGAGTGCTTTCGCACAAAAAGCTGGACGGCAAACTCCGCCTCGAGTTGCGCGATCGAAGCCGAAATCGAGGGAGCGGAGACGTTGACCTGATCGGCCGCTTTCGCGATCGAACCGGCCTCGCCCACCGCGACGAAATACTCCAGCTGTCTCAAGGTAAAACGAAGCGCCATGATTTGATAGCAAGCCCACTTTGAGGCTCACAATCAAGCCCTTCCACATAACTGCGCCTTAACGACCAATTCTTGAATTTTCTCTAAGCTGAGAGTGCGTAGGCCGGTCGCCTGAAGCCGTCCCGTATCCAGTCTCAAAAACCCGACATCGGTGCTTCCAGACGTTGCAGCAGTGCCAGCAGCATATCATCGCACCGGCGCATCTGGTCGAGTTCGACGTATTCGTCCGGTTTGTGCCCTTGGGTCATCGATCCGGGACCGCAAACTACCGTGGGCGAGCCGAGATCACGCGTGAACAATCCACCCTCGGTGCCGAAAGCGACCTTCATCGTGCCGTTCGCGCCGATCAGGGACTTCACGAATGCCACCGCCTGCGAACTGGCTGGAGTATCCAGGCCGGGATATGTGTTGAAGACCTGAATCTCGATATCCGCTTCAGCGGCCTTCGCCTTGGCGCTATGCGCAATCCGGGATGCCTCGGCCTCCAGGCGCCCAAGTATATCGGCGGCATTGTCGCCAGCTAGGTTGCGGATCTCGAAATCCAGTTGGCACAGGTTCGGCACGATGTTGAGTGCCACGCCGCCATTCATCTTGCCCACATGGACAGTGGAATAAGGAACGTCATAGTCGCCGTCCCGCGCACCGCTGCGCTCAAGCCGGGACTGTTCGTCGCGCAGCGCGCCAACGAAATCGCATCCCAGATGAATGGCGTTTAGAGCCATCGGCGCGAGGGCCGAGTGCCCCTCTCTTCCGCGACAGATCGCGCGGGCGCCGATCTTGCCCTTGTGACCCGTGGCCACCTGCATGCTGGTCGGCTCGCCGACGATGCACAGCAACGGCCGTTTCTCTGCAAGCCGCAACGTCTCGATCATGCTTCGCACGCCTATGCAGCCGATCTCTTCGTCATAGGAAAAAGCGAGATGTAGCGGCGTTTCGAGCTTACGCTCTGACGCTTTGATCGCGGCCGCAAGGGCGCAGGCAACGAACCCCTTCATGTCTGCCGCACCGCGACCGAACAGCTTTCCGTCACGTGCCGTCATTTCGAATGGAGGCACCGTCCAGTCTTGACCGTCGACTGGCACCACATCAGTGTGACCCGACAGCATGATACCGGGCCGATCTTGCGGACCTACCGTCGCGAAGAGGTTGGCCTTGTGCCCATCCTCGGATTTGATCAGTTGGCTGGCGATTCCATGTTCCGACAACATTCGCGAGACATAGTCGACGAGGCCCAGATTGGAATCCCGACTGACGGTCGGAAACGCGATGAGATCCTTCAGAAGAGAAACACTGTCCATGGTTGCCGCCCCCTAAACGCTCATCGCACACCGAGCCGTCGTCCCATCCTTACTCGTCTCCCGGCACTCCATAGGATGGCGCCTGCAGGGGATCGAGCGCGCGCTGGATGTAGGCGTTCATCTGCGGCTTGTAGATATCCCATAGACGGGCGATCGCCTCGATCGGACAGTCGTCAGTCCAGTCGCAACGCAGATCTGCAACCGGCCAGCTTACCTTGTCGACGATCTTGAGCCCGGCGGAATGCACCGGGCCTGCCTCGCCGCCGGCGGCAAGGCCCGCGCGCATGGCAGCAATCAAACGATCGCCGATATGGCCTGAAGAGGCCAGGAATGCATCGACGATCGCCTGCGGCACGCCATCATTTGCCAGCAGGTTACCGCCCGATGCAACATTCCGGGCGCTCGCCTGCGTCCAGATGCCGAGCGAATTGGGACCGGAATGGATGGCCGTTTTCCCTTCGCGATCGACAATCAGGACCTGGCGATATTCCATGAACTTTCGCCGCTGCTTCACGGCCTCGACAGCTTCCGCCGCGCCGTGCCCCTGCGACAGCAAATCAAGTGCGAGCGGACCGATCGACGGATCGGTCACATTCTGGGAAGCGACCGCTCCAACTCCGGCTCGGGCATAAGAGCATCGAGCCGCGACGGCAGGTGACGACGACGAGATTGCGACGCCGAACATACCGGTTTCAGCGCAGCGTGCGACGAGAGAAAAAGTCATCGTCTCAATCCGGAATGACCGCGGTGCCGTCTATCTCTACCAACCATTCCGGGCGAGCGAGCGCCTGAACCACGAGGCCGGTGGAGACAGGATGCACGCCCTTTATGTATTCGCCCATCGCGCGGTAAACCGCCTCACGGTGACGGACATCGGTGATGTACACCACGACCTTCACCAGATGCTCCATCTTGCCGCCGGCTTCTTCGATCAGTTGCTTGATGTTCTGCATGACCTTGTGTGTCTGCTCCACCGGATCGTGGCTTTCGACATTCTTGGCGTCGTCGAGGTTTTGCGGGCACTGGCCGCGCAGCCAGACAATCTTGCCGCCCTGCGTGACGACCGCTTGGCAGAGGTCGTTGTCGAGCTTCTGTTCCGGATAGGTATCACGCGTGTTGAATTTGCGGATGCGGGTATGCGTCATTTCGGGCTCCGGCAGATATATCCAGTTGGGCTGCAGTTATACTAAGCGTCTTCCGGGATCCGCTGATTGGCGGCGTGATACTTGATGTATTTTCGCTGGGTGGCGATCCTGTCGGCGATATGCTTCGCGTCATGCCACACGCCCCAAATGAAGCTGGAACCACGTCGCGATTGCCAGGGCAGCCCCAGGAAGTAGATGCCGGGCTCCGAGGACACGCCCCTCTGGTGCTTGGGCTTCCCCTTGTCGTCGAACGCATCGACCTGAAGCCAACTGTAGTCGGACGCGAAACCCGTCGCCCATATGACGGAAGTGATGCCAGACTTAGCCAAATCCAGCCCGCGTATGGGATTGGTCAAACATTCCGGATCTGCCCCGATCTTGCGGGCTTCCGGCTCTTCGGGAAGATCCAGTCCGTTCTTCGCGACATATTCGTCTGCTTCGTCCAGCAGCGACATCAGGTTGGCGTCGCCGCGTGCAATGTTGCTGGCAAGGTCCTGGGCGAAGGTGAGCGACCCGTTCACGTAGCCTTCCGTAACGCCGAGAAGAATCATCCCGCGATTCGCAAGGCGACGGAAATCGATCGTGTAGCCGCCATAGGCGCCGCTGACGGCGATCGTCACATGTTCCGTTCCCGGACCCGGAGTTTCCATATCCCACTTGTTGAGAACGCCAAGCCACCAGCAGAAGTCGCGTCCGCGATACGATCTCGGCGGCCGATCATGCGGGCCGACGGACAGGTAGACCTTACGCCCGGAGCGCAGCAATTCGTCTGCGATTTGGGCGCCGGACGAACCGGAGCCGACGACCAGAACCGCACCGTCGGGCAGTTGCTTCGGATTCCGATAACCGGTGGAGTGCAACTGCTGCAGGCCCGGCAGTTCGGGAACAAGCGTCGGGATCACCGGCGTCTGAAAGGCACCCGTCGCAGCCACGATGCTGTTCGCCTCAACGACCCCGTCTGTGGTCTCGACGCGAAAGCCCGAGCTGCCGGAATTGCGCTCGACCTTCTTGACGTCGACGCCGCACCGGACAGGCGCGTTGATCATTTTCGCATAGGCTTCGAAGTAGTCGGCGACCTTGTCTTTTCCCGGAAATCCATCCGGATCCATGTTCGGGAATTCCATGCCGGGAAAGCGGTCATGCCACGCGGGACCGTTTGCAACCAGCGAATCCCACCGTTCGGACCGCCAACGCTCCGCTATCCGCTTTCTCTCGAGCACCAGGTGGGGAACACCCATTTTGCTGAGGTGCTCGCTCATCGCGATACCGGCTTGCCCGGCTCCGACAACAAGCGTGTCTACTTTCTCGAACGACATGATCGTGTCCCATTTTACCGCGCCTCCGCTCGGTGGCGGCCAGGGAGTTTGGTGTAGTGGGCCGATATGAGGGCGAAAACTACGATTTCGCGTAGCACTGCTTAGGTTGTCCCTAAACTAGACATCCGGTGTCGGTGTACTATGCGCCTCTGCGCCAGGTCAGATGCGCGGCATGCCGATTGGGCGGATCGTGCGCTTCTGCGCGGCTATGCGGAACGGAGCGTTGGCGGCGCCATAGCCCTTGTAGCCGCCGCGCCGTTCCACGATCTCGAAGAAGAAGCCTTCACCGAAATTGCGGCTGTAGATCTGGAAATATTCGCCCGTCCCGTCTCGGTCGTAGAGGATATTGGAGTGGCGAAGCCGATCGGTGAGCGCCGCATCGAGGCCGAAACGCGCCTCCAGGTCGTCGTAATAATTGCGGGAAATATTCAGCGCCTGGAAGCCGAGCGCCTGAAGTCTCGCCGCCGTCGCGAATATGTCGTCGCAGGCGAAGGCGAGATGCTGGACGGAAGAACCGAAGCTTTCCGCAATGAAGTGCCCGGCCAGTGTCTTGCGGTTCTCCGCCCCGTTGAGCGTGAGGCGCAACGCGCCATCCTCGCTCTCGATCACCTGGCTGCGCACGAGGCCACCGGGATCGACGACGTCGACCGTTGGCGATTTACTCGTCCGGAAGATTGAGGTGTAGAAGAGAAGCCAGGTCAGCATCTCCTCGTAATTCATCGTCTGGGCGATGTGGTCGGTGCGTGTCAGCCCAGCCTCCGGCGCATCGATATCGATGGGCCTGAAGTCGATCTCCCAGATTCGGGACAGCTCACTCTTGCCGTCGATGAAGTAGATGACGCCGCCGCCAACGCCGCGGATTGCGGGAATGGCCAGTTCGCCGGGCCCGTGACGTTGTTGGAAGATTTCGGCGCCGAGCGCTCGCGCCCGCGCGACCGTCGCGGCGGCGTCCTCGACCCGCAGCCCGATCGCGTAGGCCGATGCGCCATGGACGACATAGGAGGAATGGGCGAAGCCCTCCCGCTCAGTGTTGATCAGAATGTTGATGGCGCCCTGCCGGTAGAGAACCACCTCCTTGGTCTGGTGGCGGGCAGCCAGCGAGAAGCCCATGGCGGCGAGCAGAGACGCCAGTTCCTCGGCTTCCGTCTCGTTGGCTGCGAACTCGACAAACTCGACGCCCGATACGGCGATGCGGTCCGGCATCGCCGGCGCAGAGATGGCGACCTGCGGTTCCGCGCGGGCAACCTGATCCATCAGATTGACGAGGGACCGCTGCCCGTCGACCGCGATCGAACGTGGCGAGCCGCCGCGGAACTGATCGTTGAAAATCTCCAGCGACAGCGGTCCGTCATAGCCGGTGGCCGCGACTGCGCGCATGAAGCCTGTCACATCCAGATCACCTTGGCCCGGCATGTTGCGGAAATGCCGCGACCAGTAAAGCAGGTCCATGTCGATCTTCGGCGCGTCGGCGAGTTGCACGAAGGCGATGCGGTCGCCGGGTATCGCGCGGATCGTCTCGACGTCGATCTTGCGCGCCAGCGTATGGAATGAATCGAGGATCAGGCCGACATGCGGGTGGTCGGCCCGGCGCACGATCTCCCACGCGTCGCGATGGTCGTTGACATGACGGCCCCATGCCAGCGCCTCGTAGCCGGCGCGCACGCCATGCGCCTGCGCGATGTCGCCGAGCTCGCGAAAATCCGCCGCGGCACGATCGATACCGCCCAGCGCCGCCGGCGAGACGCTGGAGCAGACCAGCATGAGGTCGGTGCCAAGCTCGTTCATCAGCTCGAACTTGCGCTTTGCCCTTTCGAACGCACGCGAGCGCTGCGGCTCGGGCAGTCCTTCGAAGTCGCGAAACGGCTGGAACAACAGGATGGACAGTCCGTGGTCGCGGACCATCGCGCCAACCTCGGCCGGCGACCCGTCGAAAGCGAGGAAATCGTTTTCGAATATCTCGACACCGTCGTATCCCGCAGCGGCGATCGCGGCCAGCTTCTCGCGCAGGTCGCCGCTGATGGAGACGGTGGCGATCGAGGTCTTCATTTTCCGCCGTCCCGGATCAGGTCGATCAGGGAGCGGACGCCATGAGCGTAGCCGCGCGGCCCCAGTCCCGCGAGCACCGCCGTCGCCACCTTGGACACGAGGGAATGATGATAAATCTCCTCGCGGCGATGGATGTTGGAGATGTGGAACTCCACGATCGGGCCGGGAAACATCTTCAGCGAATCCAGCAGCGGAACAGAGCGGAAGCTCAGGCCGGCCGGGTTGATCAGTATGCCCGCGCCTTCGTCGATCGCTTCGTGCACCCAGTCGACGAGCTGATGCTCGGCGTTGGTCTGATGGAAGCGGACCGGCGTATCGCCGGCGGCTTCGCGACACAGCGCCTCGACTTCCGCCAGGGTGGTGTGGCCGTAGATCTCGGGCTCACGCTTTCCGAGCCGGTTGAGGTTCGGGCCGTTGAGGATGAAGATCGGTTTCGCGGTCATGGAGCCCTCCTCAGCCCTGGTATCCGAACAGGCGCGGCAGCCACAGCACCAGGTCGGGGAAGAAGGTGATGACGGCGAGCGAAAGGACCATCGTGTAGAGGAAGGGAAGAACGTCCCTGACGATGTCCCACAACGGCACCTTCGCTATCCTCACCATGATGAAGAGCAGCAGGCCGTAGGGCGGGGTCACCAGCCCCAGCATGATGTTGACGACGCAGACGACGCCGAAATGGACCAGATCGATGCCGAGCGCCTGCGCGGTCGGGATGAAGACCGGGATGATGACGAGGATGATCGTCGTTCCCTCGAGCACGCAGCCGAGCAGCAGCAGGATGACGTTGACGAGGATGAGGAAGGTGAGCGGCGTCAGCTCCCAACTGGTCAAGAGCACGCTCAGCGAGCGCGGGATGTTCTCGACCGTGACCACGTAGTTGAACACGAGGGCGCCGGCGATCAGCATGCCGATGGACGCCGTCGTGCGCGCACTGGCGAGCACGGACGTATAGAAGTCGCTGAAGCTGACGCTTCTATACAGCACCACCGAGATGAGCAGGGCGTAGGCCGCCGCGACCGCAGCCGCCTCGGTCGGCGTGGTGACGCCGGAATAGATGCCTCCGAGAAGAACGACGGGCATCAGCAGCGCCGGCAGCGCCCGCCAGGTGATGAGCGGCAGCTCGCGGATCGGCGTAGGAGGCTCGACGGGGAAGTTCCGGACCCGCGCGTGATAGGCGACGAGGATGATCTGGAACAGCGCCATGAGCAATCCCGGGACCACGCCGGCAAGGAAGAGGTAGCCGATCGATGCGTCGGAGACGAGCGCATAGATGATCATGGGGATCGAGGGCGGGATGATGGGGCCGATCACCGAGGTGACCGCCGTCAGCGCCGCGGCGTAGCTGGCCGGATACTTGCCGTCGGCCGTCATCATGTTCTGCATGATCTTGCCGGAGCCGGCGGCGTCGGCGATGGCAGAGCCGGACATGCCGGCGAAGATGATCGACTGCAGGACGTTCACCTGCGCCAGACCGCCGCGGAATCGTCCCACGAAGGCATTGCAGAAGACCATCAGCCGGTCGGTCATCGAGCCGATGTTCATCAGCTCCGCTGCAAGGATGAACAGCGGCACGGCCAGGATGATGTAGTTGGAATACATCCCGTTCAGGAACTGCTCGGCCGCCGTGCCCATGTCGAGGCCCGACATCAGCAGATAGAGGATGGAGCCCGCGATCATCGCGTGGCCGACGGGAAGACCGAACAGCGCGAGCGCCGTGATGGCGACGATGCACAGCGAGAATGGGCTGGCGAA
>Ga0233385_1000486_pt1 | contig 20161 bp, 21 predicted proteins | sample ElkDunMinimDraft_16_FD_191543 | JGI IMG/M metagenome (GOLD analysis project Ga0233385, IMG submission 191543) | Fecal eukaryotic communites from dung pellets of Tule Elk in California, USA - Elk Dung G36 | ecosystem: Host-associated > Mammals > Digestive system > Large intestine > Fecal | place...
AACCGTCGGTCGACAGGGCAACCTGGGCAACGCCGCGAACGAGATCCTGGAAGGCGTCGTTACGGGCGACGAAGTCGGTTTCGGAATTGACTTCCACGACAACAGCCTTGGTGCCTGCGCTGGCAATGCCGACCAGACCTTCGGCGGCGGTGCGGCCCGACTTCTTGTCGGCCTTGGCGATACCCTTGGCGCGCAGCCAGTCGATCGCCGCTTCCATGTCACCGTTGGTTTCGGCGAGTGCCTTCTTGCAGTCCATCATGCCTGCGCCGGTCTTTTCGCGCAGTTCCTTCACCATTGCGGCTGTGATTTCGGTCATTGTGTGCCTCTTGTTTCAAGATCACCTTGCCGGAAGAACATCGGCTAAGGCAGCGTTGGGGACGAATGTACCCGGATGTGTGACAGGGTCATGAACCCTTGCCGGGGAGACGTGCCTCGACCCGGACAAGAAAGGCGGCGCGAGCGCCGCCTTTGCCGGAGATCAGGCCTGAGCCTCGGCCTCGCCCTCGAGGGCCGGCTCGACCGGGGTTTCGGCGGATGCGCCGAGATCACGGCCGGATGCACCCTGCTGGCGAGCGATGCCGTCGATGGCAGCGCGTGCGATCAGGTCGCAGTAGAGAGCGATGGCGCGCGAGGCGTCGTCGTTGCCCGGGATCGGGTAGTCGATCAGGTCCGGATCGCAGTTCGAGTCGATGATGGCGACGACCGGGATGCCCAGGCGCTTCGCTTCGTCGATCGCGATCTTTTCCTTGTTGGTGTCGATGATGAACATCAGGTCCGGCGTGCCGCCCATGTCGCGGATACCGCCGAGGGCCTTTTCGAGCTTCTCGCGCTCGCGCTCGAGGGTCAGGCGCTCCTTCTTGGAGTAGCCGGACGCTTCCGACGAGAGGATTTCGTCGAGCTTGCGCAGGCGTGCGATCGAGTTCGAAATGGTCTTCCAGTTCGTCATCATGCCGCCGAGCCAGCGGGAGTTGACGTAGTACTGGGCCGAACGCTTGGCCGAGTCGGCGATGAGTTCAGACGCCTGGCGCTTGGTGCCGACGAAAAGAACGCGTCCGCCGCGGGCAACGGTATCCGAGATGACCTGCAGCGCGCGCGACAGCATCGGCACGGTCTGAGCAAGGTCGATGATGTGGATGTTGTTGCGGTCGCCGAAGATGTACGGCTTCATCTTCGGGTTCCAGCGGTGGGTCTGGTGGCCGAAGTGAACACCAGCTTCCAGAAGCTGGCGCATGCTGAAATCAGGCAATGCCATGCCTTTTTCTCCTTTTCCGGTTGAACCTCCGCAAGGCGAACAGCACCCTCTTTAAGGAATGCCACCGGCGGAAAGGCCCGGATTTCTCCCGGACGATCCCATGCCTTACGTGTGGAATGGTGGTGCGCATACAGGCGATCCTGCAAAAACGCAAGGGTCGCGAGGGAAATTTAGGAAGCCACCGCTTTCCGTTCAATAGGTTTCCGTGACGTGCTGCCTCATCTCGGCAAGCACGGAATCCTCGTCGCCGGCCTCGACGCGGTGAATGTCGCTGATGACGAACCGGCCGTCCTCGCTCGTCACGTCGAAATGCACCTCGTTCACGCTTTCCCGCAGTTCCGGCTGGTCGAGACAGCGCCACAGCTTGAAGGTCACCCGCACCCGGGTGATGCCCTGTTCTTCCGGACCCGCCGAAACGGCGAGATCCTCCAGCGGGCAACCGTCCTGCGACGCGGTGACGACGTCATAGCCGAACGGATCGCCCGGGCTTCCGTCGTCGGTATCGTAGGCAGGCCGCTTCGACGCCTCGGCATAGGCCGCCTGGAAGCTCCGGCTGAACAGTCGGCCGAGGGGTTCGGGGTCGAAGAGGTAGATCCATTCGCCCTCGTTGCTGGACCAGTTCCTTGCGGTGATGTCCATGACCTCCCGGACAGGGTCGGTAGCATCCCCGGCCGACACCGGCGAAGCGATCAGGAGGCAGGCCGTGGCCAGGAGAATTTTGCGCATGGGTGGTTCCGATGATTCCAGACTACGATCATCCTTTACCATCGCCTTTAGTGGCAATGGTATCTCCGACCAAAGTGAAGGCATCCCGGCACCAGGAAAAGGCATTCCGCCTTCCCGTTTGGCTTTGCGTTCTGCACCCCGGATGCTATAGCGCAGCCCACATTCTTGTCCAAAACTGCCGGGAATTGCTCCCTGCCAGCATTCGAAGAGGAATCCATGGAAAAGATCAAGGTAGCAAATCCGGTCGTCGATCTGGACGGCGACGAGATGACCCGCATCATCTGGCAGTTCATCAAGGACAAGCTGATCCTGCCCTACCTCGATCTGCCGATCGAATACTACGACCTCTCCGTGGAGAACCGTGACGCCACCGACGACCAGGTAACTGTCGATGCCGCCAACGCCATCAAGAAGCACGGCGTCGGCATCAAGTGCGCGACCATCACGCCTGACGAAGCCCGCGTCGAGGAATTCGGCCTCAAGAAGATGTGGAAGAGCCCGAACGGCACGATCCGCAACATCCTGGGCGGCGTGATCTTCCGCGAGCCGATCATCATGAAGAACGTGCCGCGCCTCGTCCCGGGCTGGACGCAGCCGATCATCGTCGGCCGCCACGCCTTCGGCGACCAGTACCGCGCAACCGACTTCAAGTTCCCCGGCAAGGGCAAGCTGACGATCAAGTTCGTCGGCGAGGACGGCCAGACGATCGAGCACGACGTGTTCGACGCTCCGTCGGCCGGCGTCGCGATGGCGATGTACAACCTCGACGATTCGATCCGCGACTTCGCCCGCGCTTCGCTGAACTACGCCCTGATGCGCGGCGTTCCCTGCTACCTCTCCACGAAGAACACCATCCTGAAGGCCTATGACGGCCGCTTCAAGGATATCTTCCAGGAGATCTACGACGCCGAGTTCAAGGAACAGTACGAAGCCAAGAAGATCTGGTACGAGCACCGCCTGATCGACGACATGGTCGCGGCAGCCCTGAAGTGGTCCGGCGGCTACGTCTGGGCCTGCAAGAACTATGACGGCGACGTCCAGTCCGACATCGTCGCGCAGGGCTTCGGCTCGCTCGGCCTGATGACCTCGGTCCTGATGACGCCGGACGGCCAGACGGTGGAAGCCGAAGCCGCCCACGGCACGGTGACCCGCCACTACCGCCAGCACCAGAAGGGCCAGGAGACCTCGACCAACTCGATCGCGTCGATCTTCGCCTGGACCCGCGGCCTCGCACACCGTGCGAAGCTCGACGACAATGCCGCCCTTGCGCGGTTCTCCTCGACGCTCGAGCGCGTCTGCATCGAGACGGTCGAATCCGGCTTCATGACGAAGGACCTCGCCCTTCTCATCGGTCCCGACCAGCCGTGGCTCTCGACGACCGCCTTCCTTGAGAAGATTAACGACAACCTCCGCGCGACCTTCCTTGAGGCAGCCGCGTAGCCTGTCTCATGACCGCTTGTGGCGCTTTAGCGCCATGACGGCGTCGGCCCTTTGCGGTAATTCATTGCGCCTCCGGGCGCACAACACCCAGACATCCGCCAGCTCGTATCAGCAGCATAGGTCGAATTGTGCATGGGATTTTCAAGGCCGATCATGATTTTGCTTTTGCATTACTCCGCCTCGCTAAGCAAGGCGGAGTAACCTCAGCATGATCACAGGCCAAATAGCGCCCGGACGCTGCCGAAGAAGGTTGCACAGTCTGTGTTGACGCGATTAGAGAGAATCTCCGCAGCGTCAGCACCTGCCGCATCACGCAGCCGATCTGTACCGTCTGTCACGGCCCCATAGAAGCTGACGGTGAGCTTCTCGTTCTTGAGACAACCGAAGGGTCGGCGTTGGGCGACGTCCAGAAGAACCATCAGATCGGCAAGATGCGCATCCACCACTCCCTTAGATATACCAGGCTGTACAGACCGATTTTGTCGCCTGTCTCACCGACAGACAAATGGCAGCTTCTGGGTAGTCAGCCGCGCTGCTTTAAAGACTGGTATGGAGGCGCAAACCCGAAGTCGCAATCTAAGGTGGGGAGCTGCCGCATCGAAATCATCCCACCGTGCGACAAGGTTCCGGCCCTGCCCCTCTCAAATCGGTGCGCGACGTTGTGACTGGTTCAAGCTAGTGGCTTTTTTTGCTAACGCTGACCATCCTCGCCTTTCACCCTTTCCAGTGCTAGCCCACCGAGTCTCGGATTAAGGCGCCCGCCTGTTCCCATCACCAGCGCGAAGAGAATCTCATTCGGCTTGGGCGCGTCCTGTATGCCTATTTCCATGCTGTTGAAATGACTGCGGACGTAGCAAGCGTGCATATAATGCACCGGCACCATGATGCGATATCCTGCTTGAGCGACGGCCTTGTTGGCCGGAACGATTGCCTTCGGCTGGGCTAAAACTTCCCGCATGGCCCATCCGCCAGCCTCATGCCATACCGCGCCGTGCTCCATTTCCCCGTTCAGTCCAACGATAGCCGCTTTGGAGTAAACTTCCACCTGGTCCTTGCCACCAAGTGCATCGAGGAGGTCTATGGCTAGTTCATGTCCGAGACCGCGCAGTTCTGCCATGAAGGGGAGCAGGTCTTCGCAATAGGTCCCAGCATAGGGATTGGCGACGACTGCGCAGGCGGCGGCCATCTTCAACGGAACAGCCGGCGCCGGCCCCATTTCGTGATAGATGGTCTCGATTGTCAGGCTTTTCTTGCGGATATGGACAAGCGACATGGTATTCTCCTCAAGTTCCGGTGGGCCTGCCATGGCCGATACTGTGATAGATTTTCATGCTGTCGACCTCGCCGCCCACGGCTTCGATGGCGGTCTCCCAAGCTTCCAGAACATGGCCGACCATCGGCAGCGAGAGCCCCAGGCGATCGCAGCTATCGATGAAGTTGCGCACGTCCTTGGCTATGAGCGCCGAGGTGAAGCTGACGCTGTCATCGTTGCGCCGCACCGTTTCCAGCTTGTTGGCCGAAACATAGCTGGCGCCGCTCGAACTGTTCACCACTTCGCCAAACTTCTCGAAAGAAATGCCGGCCGTGCGGGCGAAGCGCAAGGCTTCGGCAAAGCTTACGATATTGGCCGCCAGAAGGTAGTTGTTGGCGGCTTTCATCACATGGCCATCCCCGACGTTTTCCAAACGGACGATCTTGCTCGCAAACGCCTCCAGTACCGGCAGGACCGGATTATCGTCGGCGACGCCGCCGGCCATGACGGTCAATTCCGCCTTCCAGGCCCGCGCGAGACCGCCCGATACCGGGGCATCGTTCAGCGTGATTCCGCGATCGGCGAGGCACTCCGCCAGACGAAGCGTCTCCGAAGGTATCGAGGAGCCGCTGTCGACGATCGAGCAGCCAGGCCGCAGGATGTCAATCAGGCCCGGCTTCTCTTCTCGTCCCTCGACCACCGTCGAAACGGCTTTGCTGTCGGGCAGGCACAGTACGACAACATCGCAGTCCTTCAGCTCGGCCATGTCCGCTGCAAAGCGCAGGAGATGCTCGGCGGCCTGCGCTTCGGGCGGCAAATTCGGCGGCTGCAAATCATGTACGAGAACGGACTGTTCCAGCTTGCGCGCGATATTCCAGCAAATCGGAAGTCCCATCTTGCCCGCCCCAAGGAAACCGATCCTCATCTCTCTCTCCCTTGATTTGTCGCCGTTGTTTTTCAGGATGCGATCGCCGCGCCAATCAGGCCGCCGTCGACCGGAAAGGCGCCGCCGGTAACATAAGCAGCAAGGTCGGAGGCTAGAAAGGCCGCCATGGATGCGACCTCCTCGGGCTTGCCGAGACGTCCAAGAGGGACTTGCCCGGCGCGGCGAGCGATGATTTCGTCAAAACTACTCTCGCCATACGACCGGGCCAGGTTCTGCCGGATACGCGGCGTATCGATGAAGCCCGGCGCGATCGAGTTCGCACGGATGCCAAAGGGCGCGTTCTCCTGGGCGATCAGCCGGATGAAATGCTCCATGCCGGCCTTAGAGGCGGCGTAGAAACTATGCGGATATCCGAGATGCCGATGCGCCCAGACCGAGCTGGTCGCAAGCATCACGCCCCTGCGACGCTCTCGCATCCCGGGCAGGACCGCACGAACCGCGCTGTGCAATCCAACGAGATTGGCGTCGAGCACGGAAGTAAACCGGTCGGATTGCAGCGATTGGGTCTCGGAAGCGAAGCCGATCCCGACATTATAATGAAGGACATCGATCGCCCGGTCCGCAATCGAGGCCTCGGTCGCCGCCGTATCGGTGACGTCCAGCACCATGACCTCGGCCCGGCCGCCGGCGTCGCGAATGCGCTTCCAGGTTACCTCGGCGGCTTCCACATTGCGATCCGCAACGATGACAGACGCACCGCAGGCGGCGAAACTACAGCAAATCGCCTGCCCTATTCCATTGCCCCCGTCGATCACACCGCCGCCGATCACGAGCGCATGTCTGCCTGAAAGATCGATCCTCAACGTCCGTCTTCCTCTGTAACAGCCGATCCCCGCGAAGATAGCGTGCTGGTGATCACCTTCGCCTCGCGCTGCAACAACCCGGCAACCTCCAAACGCCTTGGCTTGTCCAGCCTTGCCGAAAGAGCGGCGACGCTGATCGCGCCCATCGGTCTTCCCGTTCCCGGAAATCGGATCGCCACCCCCATTGCCGACATGCCGGAAAGCAACTCGCCCTCGCTCATGGCATAACCCTCGTCGCGCGTGCGCCTTACCCGTTCCCGCGCCGTTTCCGCGGTCAGCGGCGAAAAATTGGCGACCAGCGACAGGTGACTTTCCAGGTATCGTTCAATGAAATCGTCGTCATGTGCCGCCAGTAACGCCATGCCAGCCGCGCCGATGCCAAGCGGCCAGATATCTCCGACATCCAGCGAAAGAGTTCGTAGCGGATAGGTCCCAGTGATCCGCACCAGGCATTGCATATGATCGTTTTCGGCCAGCACACCGAAAGCGGTGTCGCGGGTCTCGTCGGCTATGCGTATCAGCGACGGCCGCGCGATCACGGCAAAATTCTGGGCGAGCGCCTTGGCGCCAAGTTCCATCATCTTGCCGCCGAGCACATAGACCTCCTGCTCTGTATCGTAAGAGACGAAGCCCACCTCCTGCAGCGCTTTCATCAGGCGAAACGCGGTAGGCTTCGGCAGGTTGGTCAGCCGACCTATCTCGGCAAGGCTCAGCATGCCTGGATAGTGATCCGCCAGACAATCGAGGAGCAGCGCATAACGCGCCGCTCCCTTGTTGACCGCCGAAAATTGAGAGGGTTTGTTCACGGCCATAGGCCTTGCTCCGGCTTATTGCGGGATCGGATAGATCAGCTTTTCGCTAGCCACTTCCGGCGGGGCGACAGGAACGAGACCCTTACCCGGCTGGTTCTGTAGCACAACGGCTTCCATGCCGACCTGCTTTCCCGTTTCGTCGATAGCGAACTTGCCGCTGATGGTGGTGATCTTGCCGCTGAGGTCGAGCGCCGCCTGTTTTAGCTTCGCAGGCTCCGTCGAGTTCGCTTCGCCGAGCAAGCGTTCCAGCGCAACGCCGGCTCCATAAGCAAGCACGGTCTGGAAGTCTTCCGAATAGGACACCGTCGGGAAGAGTTCCTTGTAGCGCGCGACGAAGACGTCGTTCTGAAGACCATCGGTAATGGCCCAGGTCACGGCCGGATCATACTGGGTATGGCTGGTGATGTATTCAGCCGCCTTGCCCAGTTCCATGAACTGAGGCGTCGATCCGTACATCATGTAGACGTTGTCGAACTTGATATCGAGTTCGTTCATCTGCCTGACCATCAGGATGCTGTCGACCTCGTAGCTGTGCGGATAAAACGCTTCGGCGCCAAGGGCCTTGGCCTTCTGCAAGATGACCGAGAAGTCTTTGGTGCCCTTCTGATAGGTCTCGTTCATGACCACCTCGAAGCCCATCTTGACGGCTTCTTCGTTGGCCGCTTCGGCAAGGCTGGCGGGGAAGGCCTCATCGACATAGACGATGGCGATCTTCTTGACGCCGGCGTCCTTGAGCAGGCGCAGGTTGGTGCCGGGGATCAGGGACGACGGCACGACAGCGGACACGATATTCTTCAAGCCCTGCTCGTAGATGCCGTCCGACGAAGCCGACCACGAGATCATGAACTTGTCGTTGCGCTCCGCCACGGTGGCAGCCACGCTGGTCAATGTCGATCCGAAGGGAGCGATGAGAACGTCTACATCGTTGTCCGAGATCAACGTTTCGTAGACGCGCGGCACCATCTGCTTGTCGCTGCGATCGTCAAGCTCGACGAGTTCCACCTTGCGCTTCTGGCCGTCGAAATCGAGGCCGCCGCGGCGGTTGACGTCATCGACCCAGATACGAACGCCGCGCTCGCCCGATTGCGAGGCCAGCATGAACGCGCCGCTGTTTGATACGGTGATGCCGACCTTGAGCGGCTCGGCGTCCTGCGCCTGTACGCTGAGGCCTACCAGTGAGGCGGCCAGAGCCGCCATACCAAAAAGATGTTTTCCTGCCATTTTCGTTCTCCCGTTGCTTGTTGTTTGGGTCAGACCCTGATCAGGACCGCTTCACCCTGACCGAACCCCCCGCATATGGCGCAAAGCGCCAGGCCCCCGCCGCGTTGGCGAAGGATAGATATCGCCTGCATCACCACCCTGACGCCCGACGCTCCAAGCGGGTGGCCGATCGCCACGGAGCCGCCATAGAGATTTGTTCTGGAATGCAAGGCCGTTTCATCGACGCCGAGATCCTTGGCGAGAAGACGCATGCTGACCAAGGGTGTGGCGGCAAACGCCTCGTTGATTTCGAACAGCGCAATGTCTTCCAGCTTGAGCTCGTTGCGCCGTATAAGGCGCGATAGGGCCTGCTGCGGCACCGACGTGCCCTCTTGAATGTCGCCGGCGACCTGTATCCAGTCGAGGATTTCGCACAGAGGGTCGATGCCATCGCTCGTCATGGCCGCCTCCTCCATCAGAACCATGCCGGCAGCGCCGTCCGAAAGTCCCGGCGCATTGCCGGCAGTGATCGTGCTGCTGCCGTTTACGGTGGGCAGTTGCGCCAGTTTCGCCCGATCCGAATTCGAACGCGGCCCTTCGTCTCGCAGATTGGGCAGGGCCAGATGCGGCAGTGCGAACAACTGTCCTTCGTGAATGCCGCGGCCTAGCCCCTCGAAATATTTCTGGTGGCTGCCAAACGCCCAGTCATCCTGCATCTCTCGTGAAACGCCGTATTTCAGCGCCTCTTCGGACGTGTACTGGGCGATGGTCTTCGGCGACACAAGGCCCGAAAGCAGCAATGGATCCGTGGCGGTCATGCTGGCGATGCGGCGATCGTTACCGCGCGACATCAGCACCGGCGTCGTTGAAAGGCTCTCGACGCCGGCAATCATGGCCTTTACGCCGCCGCCTGCCTTGATGTGCGAGAAGCCCGCCGAGACGGCCGTCATCCCGGTGCAGCAGGCGCGATCCACAGCGAGCGAAACGGTGTTGTTGGGGAGGCTCGAACGAATCAGCATCTGGCGGAGGCTGGTCAGGTAGTTTCCAGCGAGGAGACCAGAACCGCCAAAGACGACATCCACCGCCTGACCGCCGCCATCGCGGCGGACGAGTTCGTTCAGTAGTGCCGCTCCGAGATCGATCGAATCCGAGCCTGAAAGCATGCCGCGGAACTTGCCGAATGGCGTACGCGCCATGGCAGTAACGAAAACGCGCGTCATCGCTTTTCCTCCGCCCACAGTTTCAGCGCCTTCTTGTCGATCTTGCCCGTCCCCGCCTTCGGCAGGACCGGCATGTGATGAAAGACCTTCGGCGTCTTGATGCCGAGCCGCGGCTTCACCGCCGACTTCAAGACTTCGGCGCTGATCGGCCGACCGTGCGTGGTCGAGAAGAAGCACACGACCTTCTCCCCCCACTCCTCACAGGGCATGCCCAACACCGCGACTTCCTCCACGCTTTCCAGCGCGGCGACGGCAGATTCGACTTCCTGTGGATAGATGTTGAAGCCGCCCGATATGATGACTTCCTTGGCACGGCCGACAATGCGGAAGAGACCCGGCTCTTCCTCGACACCGAGATCGCCGGTCAGAATATAACCGTCTCGATAAGTCGTTGCCGTCAGTTGGGGCTGGCCCCAATATTCCAGCATCGTATGAGCTCCGCGAACGCAGATCTCACCGACCTCACCGAGCGGCAGCGGCTGTCCGTCCGTTCCGGCGATCGCGATATCCGAGAAGACATAGGGACGACCGATGAAGCCGGCAGCGTCGCGGCGGTCGGGCTCGCGGGCAAAGTCGTAGAAGGCGCAGGTCATCATCGCTTCGGTTTGGCCGAAATTCAGCACGATACGGCGACCGAACGCTTCCATTGCCCGTTCAAGAAGCGCCGGACTGGTCGGCGCACCGCCGACGCCGATCCATTTCAGGCTACGGCGCAAGGGATGCCCCGGCTCCGTTTGCGCGACGATACGCGAAAGCGTCGTCGGAACGCATGTGACAATATGGATTTCCTGCTTCATCGCATGCGCGAGCATGCTTTCGACATCACCGGCGGCGAACACCACCGCCTGCGCGCCACGGAGAAGCCCCGCATACAGATAGCTCCAGCCCGCGTGCGTCAATGGTCCGATGAAGGCGATCGTATCCGTCGACCCAATCTCGCGGTCGATCAGCATATTGACGAAGACATAATGCCAGTTCGAATGGGTGAGCACCACGCCCTTTGGCCTGCCGGTCGAGCCGGACGTATAGGTTATGGAGCAGCGTTCCATTGCAGCCGGAGGGGCCGGCGGCGGCGCGGAGAGGCTGGACCGGCAAAGCTCGACTGCCGGCATCGCTTTTGCCGAGGGCGATTCCGACAGGAGCGCTCGCGTCTCCTCTTCGAAAACCACGAGCGCCGGATCGCAATCTTCCAGCAGCATGGCAATCTCGGCAGCAGTCGATTTGATGTTCAACGGCACCCGGATGACGCCGATTGATTCGGCCGCGAGCGACAGGGTGACGAACTCTAGGGAATTCGAGCAGAGAAGCGCCAGCCGGTCGCCGGGCTGCATCCGAGATGCAAGTTGTCGCGCCTGTTCGGCAATCGCATCGCCAAGGTCGGCATAGGAGAGATGCCGGTCGCCGATGGTCAATGCCGGCCGGTCGCCGTACTTGCGGCAGTTCTTGAGCAGATCGCAAATGGGGGTCAACAAACCTCTCCTTCCGCGTCGGCGACAATGCGCTCTATCTCCGCCGAGAGCGCAAAGATCAGATTGTCGCCGCCTTTGCGGCCGATCACCTGCAACGAGTGGCGCAAGCCTTCCGGCGTATGCTGGGTGGGCAGAGCCATGGCGCAGAGGTCGAGATAGTTGACAACGCGTGTCAGATCGCCAAGCGGCATGGCGCGCTCGATGATTTCGTCCAGACGTGGCGGCAAAACCGGCACGGTCGGGAAAAGAAGGGCGTCGAAGCTGGTCATCGCCTGCAGCATCTCGGCACAGCGCTGGTTGCGAATGCCCCATTCCCTTTCGTAATCGTCCGGCGTGAAGCGCCGGGCGTCACTGAGGCGGTAATGGGCGCCCCGATCCAGCGCGTCAGGCGTGGAGGACAATGTTGCGCCGAATTCCCGCACGGCTTCATGGCCGATCAGGCAGCCGGTCCGGGCCAGTACCTCACTGACGTCGACCGGGAGGGTAAACGGTGCCAGATGAAGGCCACTGCGGGACAGAAGATCGCAAACCTCGTAAAAGGCTGTCAGCACACGCATCGAATAGCTGCCGTATGCGACCGGGTCTGCGATGCCGATGCGCAGCGGCCGATCCAGAACCGGGAGCTTGCGGGCTTCCGATCCGGACGCCGCCGTCATCACGTCGAACAATGCCCAGCAGTCCTCCACATTGCGCGCCATCGGGCCGATCACGTCGAACCGGCGGCAAAGCGTCGTCAGCCCTTCATCGGGCGTCAGTCCCCAGCTTGGCTTGAACCCGACCAGGCCGGTCATTGCCGAAGGGATACGAACCGAGCCACCGGTGTCTGTGCCGAGAGCAAGCGGCGCAAGATCGGCCGCGACGGCAACCGCCGAACCGCTGGATGATCCGCCCGGCACACGGTGATGCAGCCGATCCAGCGGGTTGCGCGGCGTTCCCATGGCGCTGTTGGTGCCCCAACCGCCAAAGGCGAATTCGACCATATGGGTCTGGCCGATGATGACGGCGCCGGCGGCGCGCAGACGTTCGATCACCGGTGCATCTGCTATGGCCGCGGTCACCTCACGCGCTAGCGAGCCTGCCGTGGTTTTCCGGCCCGCGATATCGATATTGTCCTTCACCGCGACCGGAACACCATGCAACGGGCCGCGCCATTTGCCGGCGGCAAGCTCCTCGTCCAGAACGCGCGCCTGACGGCGGGCGTCGTCGGCAAAGACCGACTTGAACGCATGATGGAACCCGTTTTCAATTTCGATACGCGCCAGATAGATATCCACCACGTCGGATACGCTCTGCCTATGCGCCTGGATCGCTCCGGAAACCTCAAGAGCCGTCGGTGTTTTTTGCTGACATGACATGGTTCTATCAGTCTACCTTGTGCGCAATCCAACCGGAGATGAGGTCGGTCATCTCCGCATTTCCGTTCATCGCAGCAGTGGGGCAGTCGATCCTGTTGCGTCCAAGCTCCAGTACGTAGAGATGGTCCGCGACGTTGACGCACTGGCGTACGTTCTGATCGACCAGGAGGATCGTCTTGCCGCGATCACGCATTAACGTCAGGAACTGATAGATCTGCTTTGAATATTTCGGGGCGATCATCGCGCTCGGCTCGTCGAACAGGATCACCTGTGGATCGGTCATCAGCGAACGGCCGATTTCCAGGAACCGCTGCTGCCCGCCGGACAAGGTCCCGGCCGCGGCATTGTCCTTTTCTGCCAGCATCGGAAAGATTTCATAAATGCGGTCGATAGCCGTCCGGATGCGCGCCTTGTCGCGGCGGATGCTCCACGCGCCGAGAACGAGATTGTCGCGAACGCTCAAGCCGCCGAAAATGCTGTGATTCTGTGGGACGAAGGCAATGCCGCGGCGGATCAATTCCGTTTGGTCGATGCGGGTGATGGTCTCGCCCTGATAGAGCAGGTCTCCCGCGGCGACATTCAGCATCCTGTACATGGTCTTCAACGCCGTGGACTTGCCCGCTCCGTTCGGGCCGATCACGCCGGTGATGCGGCCCTTCTGGGCCTTTATCGTCAAGTCCTTCAGGATGGTGATATCGCCCGAATAGGAGACGTTGACATTACGCAGTTCAAGCATGGTGTCGGTCATGTCACTCCCCCAGATAGGCCTCGACGACAGCCGTCGAGTTCTGGATGACCCCGGCGTCGCCCTCGGCGATGATCTCACCCTGATTTAGTGCGATGATGTTATCGCTGAGTTCGTAGATCGAGGTGAGATCGTGGCTGATCAGCAGCACGGTCTTGCCGGCTTCGCGGAACCCCTTGATCAGGTCCAGAAACACCCTGATCAGGTCGGGATGGACGCCCGCGAATGGCTCGTCCAACAGGATGAGTCCGGCATCATGATACTGGATGCGCAACAACTCGATCAGCTTCTTCTGTCCACCGGACAGCTCGTTCGCCATGTTGTCCCGTAGCCGGTAGAGATGGACCTGCTCCAGAAGACGGTCGATCTCTTCGTGGCGGGTCGGACCCGTTTCGCCGATGGCGATGTTGTCGGTCAGGGTCAGCGACTTGAACAGCCGCGGAACCTGGAAAGTGCGCCCCACGCCCAGCCTCGTCACCCTGTCGGCAGGCATATTGTGGATAGCCCGTCCGTTCAGCAGGATCTCTCCCGACGAAACCGCGTAGAGCCCGCAGAGGCAGTTCAGAAGAGTACTCTTTCCGGCTCCGTTCACACCGATGATGCCGGTGATCGTGCCGGGCTTCGCGGAGAAGCTGACGCCGTTGAGCGCCACCAGCCCGCCGAATGCCTTACGGATATTGTTGACTTTCAGCCCTTCGCTCATTCGCTGCGACCTCCCGCTATGCCGTGCGGCAGCACGTAAACGACCACGATTAGCGCGAGATAGCTGATGATCTGGGCCAGCGTCTGCCCGCCGTAGAGGATGGTCAACTGCTCCACCAGTCCGAAAAGGACGCCGCCGAGAATCGCCCCGACGGGGTTGGACAGACCTCCGATCACGATCACCACGAAGGCGATCAGCGTCAGTTCCATTCCGCCCGAGGGATTGAAGGCGGGGAAGACCAAAGCCGTCAGGATGCCGGTCAGTCCCGCGAGGATGATGGAGACGGTAAACGCGATCGCCGTGACCCGCTTGTAGGGTAGACCGATTACGGCCATGGCCGGACGGTTCATGATCGTGGCGCGCAACGCCTTGCCATAGATTGTCCGGTACAGGATCCACCAGATCAGCACGATCAGCACGATACCGAACGCCAATGCAACGAGGCGCGCCTTCGGCACGATCAGCCCTGCGAATTTCACATAGGCTGGCGTGAAGCCGAGATCGATAGAGCGCGTATCCGCTTCGAAGAACAGCAGAAGCAGCGAGCCTATGATGAGCGATACGCCATACATGGCGAGGAAGGACGGCAGTTCGTAATCGTCGTTCTTCATCAGCCGCGGCACGATCAGGAAGTAGACCGCAGCGCCGACGACGCCGAATACCAGGATGACGGCAGGCGCGGCGAATACCATCGGAAGAGCGAACACCGTCAGGACGACATAGGTCAGGTAGCTGCCGCTGATCACAAACTCGCCATGAGCGAAGTTCACGATCTTCATCGTGCCGTATATGATGGCGAGGCTGCATCCGATGATGCCGTAGATCATGCCGATGATAAGGCCGTTCAGAATTGTCTGGAGAAGCAATCCGGTCATGTACGCCCCCTCAAATCAGCCACTTGCGCACGCGCTGCCAGCGCATGGCGATGGTTCCAACGATGCCCTTCGGGAAGAAGACCATCAGCGCTACGATGACGACACCGAGAGCCAGATTGTTCAGGCTGGGATAGCGTTCCCAGATATAGTTATCGACGCTGAACATCAGCACGGCGCCGACCACCGGACCGATGGCCGTACCGAAGCCTCCGAAGGCTGCGAAAATGATCGCCTTGGTACTGGTCAGAAGATTGAAGGCGGATTCCGGGTCGATCACGCTCGAATACCATGCCTCCACCCCGCCGACGAGCGAGGCGACGCCGGCCGAAATCATCCAGGCGTAGAGCCGCAGCCGCTTGACGTTCAGGCCCGCCACCTGTGCCGCCTCCAAATCGTCGCGCATTGCGGCGAGATGATTTCCGAAACGGGATAGGCGGATCCAGAATGCGATCGCTACCGTCGCAAGCGCGATACCCAGCATAGCGTAGTAGGCGAGACGTGGATTGATCGAGGAAACCAGGCTTAACCCGTGGGCGCCACCGGCGAAATCCGTCGGCGCGATCGAAATCAGGGCGCGGCAGATCACCGCGATCGCCAGCGTGACCATGGAAAAATAAATGCCGCGCAATGAGAGAATGCGCGAAAACATCAGACTTGCCGTGAGGCCGACCGCCAGCGCGCCAAAAAGCGCAAGCACCAGCGGCAACCCAAGCTTTCCGGTGAGAATGGCCGTCGAATACGAACCAAGCCCGAAAAACGCGACATAGCCAAAGGCGACGTAACCGGTAAAGCCCGCCATGATGTTGATGCCGGCCGCCAGCGCGATCCACATCAGCAGATAGAAATAAAACGAGTAAGAACCGGTCAGGACCGGGATGACGGAAAGACAGGCGGTCCCTGCAGTCAGTACAACAGCATAGGCAAGCAAGACCCCTCGATTGCCTCGACGCTCTGCCTGATCATTGGTGAATTTCGGCATGTCAACACTCCCTAGCGGTAGAGGCTATTTCAAAAAATATGTTGATCAAGCTCTAAATTCGAAACGCGCAGTCGAGGTTGTCTCGGTGGGAAAGAACTGCGGGATGAAATGCAATCCGCACCGCGCTAAGCGCCCACGCCGGTAAAAGCCGCTCAGATTGATCAGGCCAATGACGGCATACCCTGCAGCAACGCTTGCCGTAATCGGTTCGCTAACGCTACCATTCTACCCAGATGCAATGCCCGCAAGTGGCGGATATCGTTGAAAAAGTCGGCTGATTTGCCGCTCGTCCTGCCGCTTTTGCCTTTTGGAATGAGGGTTATGCGTTTTTGATCCCCGCGCCTCGGCGCAGGGTTTCATCTCCGCCGCCGTCAGGCGGCGATAGTGCCTTGCGGTGTTCGCAGTGGCCTCAGCTTGGCAAGCCTCCTGAGGTTTTGGGCGGTCGCTGGAAGCAGGAATTCATCACGGGGACCGCATGGACCTCGCAGTCTCAGGCGCGCCATCTGGAGAATGCGCTTGAGGTGAGCAAAGAGCATCTCGACCTTCTTTCGGCGATGCCGTGACTGCACGTATTCCGGTGTTGCGGCTATTGCTCGGGCAACATCACGGGGATCTTCGTTGAGATCGCGCGGCACTTTGCGCATCGGTATGTTCGGGCAGCAGCGAAGCTTCAGGTCGCAGCGATCACAGTCCCCTTTTACTGGCACGGTAAAGCCGCGTTCCTTCGGCGGTGATCCCTGATCTTGGTGTCGCATAAGTGCGATGGAACTGCTTCAGCTCCTTACCCGCCGGGCAGATGTAGCGGTCATTCTCGGCCTCCCATGAGAAGTCTGAGCGGGAGAAGGTGCCGTCCGTCCACTTCGACTTATCGAAGACCGGAATGTGCGGCGCGATGTTCTTCTCCTTGACCAGCCAGGCAAGATTGTCTGCGGAACCGTAGGCACTGTCTGCCGCCAGATAACCAGATCGCAGGCCGAAGCGGTTCTTCGTTCGGTCGAGCATCGTGCGAGATACTCCGACCTCCGCCTGCCGGATTGCTCGTGTCGCCTCGACGTCGAGTATAACACCGTAGTCTGTGTCGATCAGTTAGTTGGTAGCATAGGCGAAGAAGGCATGGCCTTTGTGGGCACCTGTCCACTGAGCGGCCGGATCGGACGGAGAGATGAACTTCGGCGTCACTGGCGAGGCAACCCCGAAAGCCGCATCATCGAGAACAGCCAGATATTCCTGCACTGAACGACCAGCGTCTTCTTTGGCCTCCCACTCCGCTCCCGGTATTGAGCGATGCTTATTGGCATCCGCTGCGATCAAGCTGGCATCGACAGCAAATCCTTCCGCACCAACCAGCCCTTGCGCAAGACATCGCTCCACCACTGTCTCAAACATATGCCGCAGGATGTCGCTCTGACGGAACCGGCCATGACGGTTCTTCGAGAAGCTGGAATGATCAGGAACCTTGCCATCCAGTCCGAGGGGGCAGAACCAGCGATAGGCGAGATTAAGGTGGACCTCGTCGCAGAGCCGCCGCTCCGAGCGGATACCCATGGAATAGCCGATGATCAGCATCCGCATCATCAGTTCTGGATCAATCGAGGGCGACCGGTGGTGCTGTAGAAAGGCTTCAACTGCGCTCGAACCCTGTCCAGTTCGAGATGTCGGTCATCCCGCGCAGCAGGTGATCTGCAGGAACGTGATCATCAAAGGCAGAAGTCGTAGAAGAGCTGCGCCGGAACTGCCTGACATCCCATCATCACTCAATCCTCCGCAAATCAACGCGGCGCTTGAATCATGACAACGCAGCACCGACAACGCCGAGTTTTTCAACGGCATCGGCGCAGAGGCGACTTCACCTCGCCTGAGCTATGTCCGCTTCCGGGAAAGCACTACGAAGGCTTCCATGGCCGACATGGAGGCGCATAGCTGCTTCTGAGAGGGGCGGCCCCGCTCGGCGCGAGGCCGCGCATTTTTCAGATCTCTGTATGCTCTGCCAGTTCCAGCGCGTCCTCTATGTCGACCCCCAAGTACTTGACGGTGTTCTCGATCTTGGTGTGTCCAAGCAGGATCTGGATTGCACGCAGGTTGCCCGTGGCCTTGTAGATCATCGCAGCTTTTGTGCGTCGAAGCGAGTGCGTGCCGTAGCCTTCCCGACAAAGCCCGATCGCAGTGACCCACTCATCGACTAGCCTGGCGTACTGGCGAGTGCTGAGATGTTCGGCAGGATCAATTCGACTGGGAAAGGCATAGTCATCAACTGTACCTCCTCTCCGCCGAAGCCAGGCAAGCAGGCTTGCCCTTACCTCGCTCGTAATCTCGAACTGGACAGGACGTCCAGTTTTCTGCTGCACGACCATGGCACGAGTTCGAATGTCCTTGCCCGTGACGAGGGTCCCGATCTTCATCTTAACCAGATCGCAGCCGCGGAGCTTGCTATCGATGGCGAGATCGAACAGCGCACGATCTCTCATTCGTCCTTCTCGATCCAAGAAGAAGCGAATTGCCCAAATCTGGCGCTGCTTCAGGGGTTTCTTGACGCCTACCTGGCGACCGGCGTTCCAAGCCGGCCCACCGAGTGCGGTAGGATCAGGCAGAACGCATGATTGCTGGCAGTGTAGGCGCGCAGATGTACAGCGGGGCATAGCGGGATCGATTTCCCCGCTCTGCACTGGGTACGAGACGGCTTCCACCGCCTTAATCTTCCACCCCGCCTGCTTGCCCGACGTGGGTTGGGATCGATCTGACCGAGGTTCATTTCGGACTCCGCCAGACTGATCAGACGTAGAGACGCCGCAGAAGATCAATGCCAATGACGATGAGCAGAAGCGCGTAGGTGAGCTGCAATGTCCGCTCGTTCATCTTGTGGCCGATCCTCACGCCAATCGGCGCGGCAATCATGACGGTCGGCACCATCACAAGGAAGATGACAACGTCGACATAGCCAAGCGAGTAGGAAGGCAGATCCTTCGCGTTCCAGCCGCTGATGATAGATCCGATTGTGCCCCCCGTGCCAGTGATCAGACCGGTAGCGGCCGAAATCGCCATCGCACGTTCCAGCTGCATGTTGAAGGCCGAGAGGATCGGTGTTGCTACCGTGCCACCGGCGGTGCCGGTCATTGCGGCGATGACGCCGACAACCGAGGAGATGCCAGCCATCCTGACACCCTCCGGCGGCTTCTGACCGAAATAAAAGCGGCCATGATTGAGCGCGATATAGAACCCCACCAGAAGTATATAGATCGAGAACAGGGTCTGGAGAATTCCAGTGGAAACGAACGGCAGCAGGATCGAACCGATGGCGACGCCGAAAACCAGGCCAAGCGCCCAGGTCTTGAATATTCCAAGGTCGAGATCGCCTAGTTTATAATGCTTGCGGGTCGAAGAGATCGCGCTCGGTATGACGAGCGCCATTGAGGTCGCGGTGGCCACATGCATCATCACGGCGTGGGCAACGCCGAGCCACGGAAACAAATAGATGAAGATCGGCATGCGGATGGTGCCTCCGCCGATACCGAACAGCCCCGCGAAGAAGCCGGACACCAGACCGACAGCAGCAAAAATGAGAATGCGGAGCAGGAGGTCATCCATAGCGCGGTATTCCCTCTGCCCTTCCCCGAGTACGTGTTGGTCGAGGTGATGATGGAGACTGGTCGTGCGGCCAGTGGTGGCGGACACGCCGTCCTTGTGCTCGTACCGCACTCTGCGGTCAGTGTTCTTTTGAAAACCTTGATCGTTACATAATCCGGGTCCGGAAGCCGGGTCATCAAGGAGGTTGCGGCGGTCAAAAGCAGGACGGGATGTCGCGTCGGCTTAAGCCAGGCTTTTAGTCATGTATCCTTAGGAAGGGAGCGGACGAGCCGGATCCCTCCGGCCCTCGCACGCCCGTCATAGCGCTCACTGGTCTCTGAAGCATGCAATATGGAATGAACGACGCGCAGGCTTGCCGGCCACGTCGTATGTGTGTACCCGCATCTGACTTGGATCTTGGGTAAGTCCGACGGTGATAAAGCCAGGCTGGACGTCCTCTTCCATGGCGCTGCCGATCGTGGCCGCGAAATTGGTCTTGGCCTCACCCTGGAGAGGGATCTTCCAGGTAATAGTGTACTCGTTCTCGCCCTTGAGTTCGCACTTGTCGATCATATAGCCGCGAGCGATCGATCCATCGGATTTGATCACGCAAGCCAGTCTCTTTTCAAATTCCGCCATATTCCAACTCCTCTCTCAGTAAGCCCCGTGGACGTCCGGCACCCCATGCAACGGGGTGGGGTATGCGTCCGATGCTACAGCAGGAGGGGGGACTGAGCGTTGCTCGTGATCAATTTTGATTTCCTGGAATTCGGACGGCAACACCTTGCTCCGCTGCGGCCGGGTAAAGCAGGCGCGGACAGGT
>Ga0233385_1000488_pt1 | contig 20105 bp, 15 predicted proteins | sample ElkDunMinimDraft_16_FD_191543 | JGI IMG/M metagenome (GOLD analysis project Ga0233385, IMG submission 191543) | Fecal eukaryotic communites from dung pellets of Tule Elk in California, USA - Elk Dung G36 | ecosystem: Host-associated > Mammals > Digestive system > Large intestine > Fecal | place...
GTCTCGGTGGCCATCGCGACGTTCACGGGTCTGTACTACGCGATCTCCGTGCAGGTCGACGCCGTGTACCGCGAGGAGTTCGTGGACGGCATCGAGACGCAGCTGCGCGACGTGCTCGCCGTGCGGGCCCGGTACCTCGAGCTGCTCGCGGCCCCGCCGAGCCCTCGCTGAGTCCCCACCTGCTTGACAGGGGAGACCCCTCCGGCGAAGGTTGTACAGACACGTCTGTACACACCCTATGCGGTATGGAGCGGTGCAGTGCTGCCCGCCCGACCGGCTCGACGAGGAGCACCATGCCTCTGACCTCCACGACACGGCACGAGGCGCCCGGACGCGCGGCGCGCCGCCACTTCGACAGCTATCTGTTCGACCTCGACGGCACGATCTACCTCGGCGCCGACCTCCTCCCCGGTGCGGCGGAGCTCGTCGCGACCCTTCGCGCGCAGGGCGCTCGCGTGCTCTTCGTGAGCAACAACCCCACGCGCAGCCCGCAGGACTACGCCGACAAGCTCACATGCCTCGGCATCCCCACCGGGCACGAGGACGTCTACACGAGCCTCGTCGCGACCACGGCGTGGGTCCGCAAGCACGCGCCCGGCTCGACGGTCTTCCCGATCTCCGAGCAGCCGCTCGTCGACGCGCTCGTCGCCGCGGGCTGCACGATCAGCGACGACCCCGAGGCCATCGACCTCGTCGTCGCGTCGTACGACCGCTCGTTCGACTACCGCAAGCTCCAGGTCGCCTTCGACACGCTGTTCGTCCACGGCCGCGCGCGCTTCGTCGCGACGAACCCCGACCGGTTCTGCCCGTTCCCGGGCGGCCGCGGCGAGCCGGACTGCGCGTCGGTCGTCGCCGCGATCACCGCCGCGACCGGCGTCGCGTGCGAGGCGGTGTTCGGCAAGCCCGACCCGGCGTTCCTGGAGATCATCGCGGCCGAGACCGGGCTCGACCCCGCGACGACCGTCATGGTGGGCGACCGCCTCAGCACCGACGTCGCGTTCGCTCACGCGACGGGCATGACGTCCGCGCTCGTCCTGACCGGAGAGACGGACCGCGCGACCGCGCTGCGCACGCCCGCGGCGCAGGCACCGACGCTCCTGCTCGAACGCGTCGATGACCTGCTCCAGCCGGCGGGCCACCTGTGGGACTCGGCGCGACGGGAGGTGCGGGCATGACGATCCCGGGCCAGACCAGCGCCCTGCCAGACGCCTTCCGGGCGCTCCCCCTGCAGGACGTCGTCTCCGCGCCGGGCGCGCTCGACGTGCTGCCGGACGTCCTGCACCGGCTCGGCGCGCACCGCGCCACGGTGCTCCACGACGGCGCGCGGATCGTGCACGACGGGAGGGACGTGATCGCGACGGTGCTCCGGCTCGCCGCGTCCCCGCGGGCCGGGACGGCGTACGTCGACGACACCCTCGTCCGCCGCACGGCGCACGGCGTCGTGCTCGACGAGGACACCGTGGACGCCGCGACGATCGGCTGCCAGGGCTACGACGTCGTCGTCGCGGTGGGCGGCGGCACGGTCACCGATCTCGCGAAGGCGGTCGTCGCCGCGACGGGGGCGCGGCTCGTCGTCGTCCAGTGCGCGGCGTCCGTCAACGGCTACGCCGACGCGCTGTCGGTGCTCGTGCGCAACGGCGCCAAGCGCACCGCCCCGACGGCCTGGCCGGACGCGCTCCTCGTGGACCACGACGTGCTCGCGACCGCACCCCCGCACCTGACCCGCGCCGGCGTCGGCGACGCCGTCGCGATCTGGACCGCTCCGGCGGACTGGTACCTGGCCGGCGCCCTCGGCATGGACTCCGGGTACGACCCCGAGGTCTTCCGGCCCGTGCAGGAGGCCGTCGGTCGGCTGCGCGAGCACCCGGCCGGGTCGCCCGACGCGCTGTCGGCCCTCATCGACGCGCTCACCGTGGGCGGCCTGTCGATCGGCGTGTGCGGCACGACCGCGCCGCTCTCGGGCTCCGAGCACCTCATGAGCCACCTCCTCGACATGGCGGCCATGGCGCGCGCCGAGCCGCACGACCTCCACGGCGCCCAGGTCGGCGTCGCGACGGTCGTCGCGGCGAGCCTGTGGCAGGTGGCGCTCGACCGGCTCGACCACGCGGCCCTGGAGACCGCGGCGCTCGCCCCGCCGGCCGACCTGCGCGAGCGGGTCGCGGCCACGTGGGCCGCGGTCGACCCGAGCGGGCGCGTCGGCGCCGAGTGCTGGACCGCCGTGGAGCGCAAGATCGCGCTCTGGGCCGAGCGCCAGGAGGCGGTGCGGGCCGCCGGCGCCGCCTGGGACGACCACCGCGCGGTCCTGCGCGGGCTCACGGCCGACCCGGGCGTCCCGGCGGACGTGCTGAGGGCGTGGGGCGCACCGACCCGGTTCTCCGAGCTGACGCCTGCCGTGGGCGAGGACGAGGTGCGCTGGATCCTGCGCACGCTGCCCCTGATGCGGGACCGCTTCACGCTCGCCGACCTGCTCCTGCTCGCGGGCCGCTGGGACGACGCCCTGCTCGACGAGGTGCTCGCGCTCGCCGCGCACCACGGGGGCGGCCTCTGAGCGCACGCTCCCCCCGGGCGAAGGGCCGCACCCGCCGGGTGCGGCCCTTCGCCGTCCCCCGTCCCCGCGTCCGCGCGAGCCCGGCGCGCGTCGTGCCAGCGCGCAGACGACGACGGCCCGCGCCCCCGGGCGGGGCGCGGGCCGTCACGACGCGGCGTCGTCAGACGAGGGCCTGCAGCGGGTTCTCCACGATCTCCGTGAGGCGGGCGAGGAACCGGGCCGCCACCACGCCGTCGACCGGGCGGTGGTCGACCGAGAGCGTCAGGTGCACGACCGTCGCGACCTGGACCTCACGGTCCACGACGACCGGCTCGGCGACCGCGGCCCCGACCGCGAGGATGCCCACCTGCGGAGGGTTGATGATCGCGTCGAACTCCCGCACGCCGTACATGCCGAGGTTCGTCACGGTCAGCGCACCGCCCTCCAGCTCGTCCTGCTGGAGCCGGCCCTCGCCCGCGCGTGCGACGAGGTCCTTGACGGCCGTCGAGAGCGCACCGAGCGAGAGCGAGTCCGCTCCGCGGACCACCGGCGTCACGAGCCCGCGCTCGGACGCCACCGCCACCGAGACGTCGGCGCGCTCGAAGCGCAGCACCGCGTCGGGCGTCCACACGACGTTCATCTCAGGCACGTCGACGAGGGCGCGGGCCGCCGCCCGCACGAAGAAGTCGTTGACCGAGACCCGTACGGGCGACGAGGCGTTGACGGTCGCGCGAAGCGCGAGCAGCTCGTCGACCCGCACCCGCGCGCGCAGGTAGAAGTGCGGCGCGTCCTGCTTGCTCGCCTGCAGCCGCGAGGCCACCAGACGACGCAGCTTCGAGTGCGGGATCTCCTCGTACGGCCCGTACGCCGAGGTCCGCACGGTGACCGCGCCCGTCGGCGTGGCGGGTGCCGCCACGGACGGCTCAGCGGCGGCGCTCCCGGCCCGGGCGGCGCACGTCGTCGCCGGCGGCGACGCTTCGGAGGCCGGGGGCGTGGCCGGCGGCTGGGTCTGCGCCGCGGCGATGGCACGCAGCACGTCGTCGCGCACGATGCGCCCGCCCGGGCCGGTGCCGTCGAGCTGCTCGAGCCCGAGCCCGGCGTCGCGAGCCATCCGGCGCGCGAGCGGGCTCGCGAAGATCCGCCCGCCGGTCGCGGCCGGCCCGGACGGTGCGCCCGGGGCTCCCGCCGCGGGCGTCGCCGGGACGGGCTCCTGCGCGGCAGGTTCCGCCGGGACGACGGCGGCGGGCGCGGGGTCCTGCGCAGCCGGAGCCGCGGGCGGCAGCTCCGGCGGGGACTCCGCCGTGTCGGCCCCGGGCCCGAGGCCGAGCTCCGCGAGGAGCGCGTCGCCGGCCGCCGGGTCCTCGTCCGGCGCGAGGAGCACCGCGATGGGGTCGCCGACGGGGACGAGCGTCCCCGCCTCCACGACGAGCGCGTGCACGACGCCGTCCTGGTCGCACTCGATGTCGACGACCGCCTTCTCGGTCTCGACGGTCGCCACGACGTCGCCCGCCGCGATCTTCTGCCCCGCCTTCACGGACCAGCCCTCGAGCGCCGCCTCGTCGGAGTCGGCGGACACGCCGGGCAGTCTCAGGTAGGTTGCCATCTCTCGTCCTCCAGGTCGGGTCAGAGCGCGCGCAGCGCAGCGGCGACGTCGGCGGTGCTCGCGAGCGCCGCCTGCTCCAGCACCTTGGAGATGCTGGGCGACGACTCGGAGCCGTGCACGCGGGTCACAGGGGCGTCGAGCCAGTCGAAGAACCTGCGCTGGATCTCGTCGGCGAGCCACCCGCCGTACGACGTGCCGGCCGAGCCCTGCTCGACGACGAGCACCTTGTTGGTCTTGCGGATCGACTCGCCGAGCGTGTCCCAGTCGACGCTCGCGCGGTCGAGCCAGCGCAGGTCCACGACCTCCGCGTCGACACCCGCCTCGTCGGCGGCGTCGACGCAGCGCTGGACCATCGACAGGTAGGAGACGACGGTCGCGGCGCTGCCGGGACGGCGGATCGCGGCCCTGCCGACGGGCAGGCAGAAGTCGAGGCCCTTCGGCGCGTCCATCACGGCCTTGTACAGGTCGGCGTCGTGCTCGAGCACCGCGACGGGGTCCTTGAGACGCATCGCTGCGTTGACCAGGCCGACGTAGTCGAGCGGGGTGGACGGGGCGACGATGCGCCAGCCGACGGAGGTCGCGAGGATGCCCGCGGGGTCCATGGAGTGCTGCGAGCCGTAGCCGGTCCCCGTTCCGATCTTGATGCGCAGCAGCAGGGGCATGTCGTGGTCGCCGCCGAACATGTGGCGGGCCTTGCCGATCTGGTTGAAGAGCTGGTCGGCGGCGACCCAGATGAAGTCGGCGTACATGAGCTCGACGACCGGGTAGTAGCGCCCGTCGAGCGCGAGTCCGCCGCCGAGGCCGCTGAACGCCGCCTCGGCGATGGGCGTGCCGAGCGTGCGGTCGGGGAAGTCCGTCCCGAGGCCCTTGGTGGCGCCGCGCGACCCGCCGTTGAGCTTGTGGACGTCCTCACCCATGACGACGACGCGCTCGTCCGCCGACATGCGGCGGTGCATCACGTCGGCGACGACGTCGACGAACTTGCGCTGCTCGAGCTCGTCGGGCCCGAAGTCCGCGACGTCGCGCACGTCCGCGCCGTCGAGGCCGGACAGGTCGCCGCGGATGCCCACGTCGATGAAGTCCGTGTCCGGCCACAGCGCGGGGCGGATCTGCTGCTGTCCCGGCTTGCCGCCGGGCACCGGCTCGAGCAGCGCGGCGGAGATCTCCTTCATCGCGGCCTTGGCCCGCGCGCGCACCTGCGCGCACTCCTCCGGGGTGAGCAGCCCGCGCTCGACGACGCGCGCCTCGACGGTCCGGATCGGGTCGCGGTCGCGCCAGGCCTGCTCCTCGTCCTTGGCGCGGTAGCCGAACGCGCTCCCGGGGAACGGGCCGTTCTGGTGGAAGTAGCGGTAGGTGTCCGCCTCGACGATCGTCGGGCCGCCGCCCGCGCGCATGTGCTCGACGGCCTGCTGCATGGCGAGGTAGACGGCGAGCGTGTCCTGGCCGTCGACGCGCCAGCTCTTGATGCCGAAGCCGAGACCGCGCGCGGACAGGCGCGGGTCGCCCGTCGCCTCCTCGACCGTGGTCGAGACGGCGTACTGGTTGTTCTCGATGAAGAAGCAGACCGGCAGGTCCCAGGCGGCGGCGAGGTTGAAGCTCTCCAGCACCGAGCCGATGTTGACCGCACCGTCGCCGAAGTACGTGACGGCCACGTTGTCGGTGCCGGAGTGCTTGTCCGCCCAGGCGAAGCCGGTCGCGAAGGGGACGGCGCCGCCGACGATCGCGTTCGTGCCCATGGCACCGGCCTCCTTCCACTGCAGGTGCATCGAGCCGCCGCGGCCGCGGCAGTAGCCGTCGGCGAGGCCAGCGATCTCCGACAGGGACCGGCGCAGGACGGTGCGCACGTCGTCGCCGAGCTCGGCCCGGGCGTCGAAGCCGTCCGGCTGGACGTAGCCGAGCGCCTTGGCGAGGAACTGGTGGTGGCCGCGGTGCGAGCCGTTGATCTGGTCCGCCGGGACGAGGGGCAGGACCGAGCCCACGGCGCCGCCCTCCTGGCCGATCGAGGAGTGGGCCGGCCCGTTGATGAGCTTCTGCCCGGCGAGCTCGAGGACCTCCTCCTCGAACGCGCGCACGAGGTGGAGCTGGACGAGCATGGTCTCGAGGAGCCGCGGGTCGGCGGCCTTCCAGTCCGCGGTCGTGGTGCTGAGCTCGACCCATGTGGCGGCCGGCTTGAGTGCCTTGGTCTTCGGCATAGGATCGCCTTCCTCGGGCGTGTCGTCCGTCGCGTGACGGGGTGCTGTCCGGCCGAGCCGGCACGAACGGCCCCGGACGAAGCGACGCGTGGGCAGCGGCGCCCACGCCGTCTCCTCGTCGAGGTCGCTCATCGCGGGCGTCACCGCCGGCTCGGAGCATGTCGCTGCGCCCGACCATACAGCTACATACATGTATAGTCCAGCCTGGACGTGACTACGGGGGACCTGGCACGACATGTCCGGTTCCGCTAGCGTGGCTCGTCTACGGCGCGCCCGACGACGGACGCGACCTTGGACCTCGACTCCGACGGAAACCGATGCCCCAGACACTCGACCGCGACGGTTCGACTCCGCTGTACATCCAGCTCGCGAACATCCTGCGCGAGAAGATCGAGGGTGGCGAGTGGGCGGTGAACCACAAGATCCCGTCCGAGAACGAGCTCAACCAGACCTACGGGATCAGCCGCATGACGGCGCGCCAGGTCCTCGCGCAGCTCGCGAACGAAGGACTCATCTTCCGCGTCCAGGGCAAGGGGACGTTCGTCGCCCCGCGCAAGATCAGCACGCGCTCCCCCGCCTACAAGGGCATCCGCGAGCAGCTCGAGCAGATGGGGTACGCCACGTCGACGCAGCTGCTCGGCATGGAGCTCGGCACGCCGCCGAGCAACGTCGCGCGCACCCTCGGGCTGCCGTCCGGGGCCCAGGCGTTCACCGTGCGCCGGCTGCGCCTCGTCGAGGACGAGCCGATCAGCCTCCACACGTCCTACATCCCGCAGGCGCTCGCCGAGGACCTCGACCGCCACGACCCCGCCGAGCGTCAGCTCTGCGCGATCCTCGAGGACGCCTACGGCCTGCGCATGGACCACGTCGTCGAGACGCTCGAGACGACCACGCCGTCGGCCGCCGACGCGCGCGTGCTGGGCGTCGGACGCACCGCCCCGCTGCTGCTGCTCACGCAGCAGATCTCCACCGCGACGGGCACGCCCTTCGAGCACTCGCGCATCCTCTTCCGGGGCGACAAGATCCGCCTCGAGTTCCACTACGACCTCTGACCGACGCACCACGGCCCGGGGCCCGAGGACCGACGGTCCCCGGGCCCCGCCCGACGCGACCGATCCGCCGTCAGCGCAGGAGCGCCTCCAGCGTGGCCACGTCGACGAGCTCGTCGCTCAGGACGTCGAGGCCGGCCAGGACCGTCGCCGGCCGGTCCGCCTCGCCCAGGTGGTCGACCACGAGCGACGCGTCGGGGAACTCGTCCTCGGTCGTGAAGGTGCTCACGGTCACGACGTGCCGCAGACCGGCGCGGCTGGCGGCCGTCGCGCCGGCGGCGGAGTCCTCGACCACGACGACCTCCTCGGGCGACCGGCCGAGGAGGTCCATCGCGAGCAGGTAGATGTCCGGGGCAGGCTTCTTTGCGGGCACGACGTCGCCGGCGAACACCCCGGCGACGCGCGCGTAGCCCTCCTCGCCGACGACGGACCGCAGGACGGCCTCGACGCTGCGCTGCGCGGACGTCGACGCCACGGCGACCTGCCACCCGGCGTCGAGCGCCTCGTGCACGAGACGGCGCACGCCGGGGCGTCCGGGCAGCGCGCCCTGCTCGACGAGCTCGACGTAGATCTCGCTCTTGCGCAGGTGCACCGCCAGCACGGCCTCGTCGAGGTCGCCGCCGCGCGCGAGGTCGATCTCGGGGTGCTCGGCCAGGTACGCCTTGAGACGCTCCTTGCCGCCGCCGACCCGCAGGAGCCCGGCGTACTCCGCGGCCGACCACTCGATCGGGTGCCCGAGCTCGGCGAACGCCCGGTTGAACGCGACGAGGTGGCCGTCGCGCTCGGTGTCCGCCAGGACGCCGTCGCAGTCCAGCACCAGCGCGCGCGTCATGCCGCCGCCCCCGCCCCGTGCGTGGCCGACCCGAAGACCTCGATGTGCATCGCGATCTCGTCGCGGACGGCGTCCAGCACGACGTCGAACATCTTGACGGGCTCCCACCGGCCGGTGCGCTCGCACTCGTCGAGGTGCTGCTTCGCGGTCCGCAGGTAGGCCAGCTTGAGCGCAGTCGAGATGTTGATCTTGGACACGCCGGCCGCGATGAACGCGCGGAAGTCCTCGTCGCGCAGACCCGTGCCGCCGTGCAGCACGACCGGCACGTCGCTCAGCGCGCGCAGGCTCTCCACGCGGTCGACCCGCAGCACGGGGTCGGCCTTGTAGAGGCCGTGCGCGGTGCCGAGGGCGGGCGCGAGCAGGTCCGTGCCGGTGTCGCGCGCGACCTCGACGAGCTGCTCGACGCTGTAGGAGTGCACGGCCTCGTCGGACCCGACGCCGTCCTCGACGCCGACGATGTTCTCGATCTCCGACTCGACGGCGGCTCCGACGGCGTGCGCCTCGCGCACGACCTCGGCGGTCTCGCGCCACGCGACGTCGAGGGGCCGGTCGGACGCGTCGAAGAGGACCGACGACCAGCCCTCGGCGAGCACCTCGGTGATGACGGACCGGTCGGGGCAGTGGTCGAGGTGCAGGGCGACGGGGACGGTCGCCTCCTCGGCCGCGGAGTGCACGAGGCGCGACAGGTGCCGGGCGCCGATGCTCTTCACCGTCTTGACGGACGTCTGCAGGATCACGGGCGACCGCGCGCCCTCGGCGGCCGCGATGACGGCTCGCGCGGAGAGGTCGTCCGCGATGTTGACCGCGGGTACGGCATATCCGCGACGCTGCGCCTCGTCGACGAGGGCCAGGGTCGGGGCGATGGGCATGGATGTCCTCCTCGTGGTACGACGACGGGGCCTCCGTTGGCCCGACCGCCGTTGGTCGTCCGTGCGCGGCCGGTCTCGCCGGCGCGCACCCGATAAGTGGATCGTACTTGTCCAGACCCCTCTATACAAGCACGACCTAGACGACCGCGCCCACCGCCTCGCGGACCTCGGCCACGGTCGCGAGGAACGCGTCCGGGTCCAGGCCCCCGCGACCGAGGAACACGCCGTCCGGGACGGCGGACGGATCCCCGCCGGCGCCGGCACGCGCGATCGCCGCGAACGTCCCGGGCCCGGCCGAGCCGCCGTAGAGCACCCGCGAGCGCGCGACCCGCTCGCCGACGAGGGTGCGCAGGACGCCCACCGTCCGCAGCACGTGGTCCGCGGGCGCCGGCTCGGCCGCGCCGATGGCCCAGGTGGGCTCGTAGGCGACGACCACCTCGGCGCCGTCGGGCAGACCGCCGAACGCCGCGTCCAGCTGGGCGCGCAGGACCGGCTCGGGCTCCGCCCGCCGCTCCGGCTCACCCACGACGAGGATGGGGACCAGGCCGTGCTCCACGGCGGCCCGGACCTTGCGACCGAAGGTCTCGGGCGTCTCCCTGACGTACCGCACGCGCTCGGGGTGCCCGATCATGACGTACCGGACCCCGAGCTCGGCGAGCAGCTCCGAGCTCACCTCGCCCGTGTAGGCACCGCGGGGATACGGGGAGACGTCCTGCACCCCTACGTCGGCACCCGTTCCCGCGAGGCGCTCGGAGAGCACCGTGACGAGCGGGTGGGGGACGCACGCGTAGACCCCGTCGCCCCCGCCGAGCGCGGAGAGCCCGCTCGCGACGCGCTCCGCCCAGTGTCGCGTCTCCGCGAGCCCGAGATAGCCCTTCGTGCTGCACCCGACGAGCGTGCTGGGAAGCATGGTTCCCCTCTCCGCGCCGCCGGCCCGACGACGCTGTCCGTATCCGTCCGGCCATTGTGGCCGGAGTGGCCATACGTGTGCAACCATGTACACACAAGTTGGTGGTCGCGCGGACGACGACCTGCACCCGGCCCGGCGCGCACAGGAGCGCAGCCGCCGAGGCGTCGAGGCGCACCGCTGCGTGAGGAGGACGGCACACGAATGGGTGGTACACCGCGAGCCGACGCACCACGGCTCGACAGCAAGACCTACGACATGGTGATCGTCGGCGCGGGGATCAACGGCGCCGCGATCGCGCGCGACGCAGCGCTCCGCGGCCTCGACGTCGCGCTCGTCGAGCGGGGCGACTACGGCGGCGAGACGTCGGCCTGGAACAGCCGCCTGATCCACGGCGGCCTGCGCTACCTCGAGCACGGCGAGCTCCGCCTCGTGCACGAGTCGCTGCACGACCGCGAGCACCTGTGGCACGTCGCCCCGCACCTCGTCACCCCCCTCCCCTTCGTGGTGCCGCTCTACCGGCACAACCACGTCCCGGGGTGGATGCTCCGCATCGGCATGGTGCTCTACGACGGCCTGTCGCTGCGCAAGTCGGTACCGCGCCACCGCGCCATGACGCGCGGCGCCGCCCATCTCGAGCTCCCGGGCCTCGGGCTCGACGGGCTCGAGGGCGCGGTGCGGTACTACGACGGCCAGGTCATCTACCCCGAGCGGCTCGTGCTCGAGACGGCGCTCGACGCGCAGCGGCACGGCGCCGACGTCCTCAACCACACCGAGGTCACCGAGATCCTCGTCGAGGACGGCGCGGCGCGCGGCGTCCTCGTGCACGACACCGAGAGCGGCGAGGAGCTCGTCGTCCGGGGCCGGTGCGTCGTGAACGCGGCGGGCCCCTGGGTCGACAACCTCGCCCAGGGCCTGCCCCTCCCCCGGCAGATCGGCGGGACGAAGGGCACGCACCTCGTGGTCGGCCCCTTCCCCGGCGCCCCCGACGCGGCGATCTACTTCGAGGCGCGCAGCGACAACCGGGCGATCCTCGTCATCCCCTGGAACGGGCGGTACCTCATCGGGACGACCGACGACCGGTACGACGGCGACCCCGGCGCGGCACGCGGCACGCGCGAGGAGGTCGAGTACCTGCTCTCCGAGACGAACGCCCTGGTGCCGCCCGCCGGCCTGACGGTCGACGACGTGCTCCTCACCTACTCCGGCGTGCGGCCGCTCCCCCACCGCCCCGGCGCCAAGCCCGGCTCGATCCCGCGCAGCCACCTCGTCGAGACCCACCCCGAGGTGCCGAGGCTCGTGTCCGTCGTGGGCGGCAAGCTGACCCCGCACCTGAGCCTCGGCCGCGAGGTCGTCGACAAGGTGGCCCGGCTGCTCGGCCTCGAGGTCCCCGCGTCGACCGCGGCCGACACCCCGCTGCCCGGCGCCCCGAGCACCGGGTCGTGGGAGGACGAGCGCGGGCGCGTGCTCGCGGGCCTGCCGTTCGAGGCGACGGTCGCCGAGCGTCTCGTCCGAGTCTACGGAGCCGTCGCCGGTGAGATCGGCGAGAGCGCGCGGCGCGACCCGCGCCTCGCGCAGGTGCTGGGCGAGGGCCGGGGCGCGGTGACGCTCGCCGAGCTCGCGCACGTCGTCGAGCACGAGCACGCGACGACGCTCACGGACGTCCTGCAGCGCCGCACGATGGTCGGCATCGAGCCCGGGCTCGGCCTGGACGTCGCCGCGGCCGTCGCCGACGTCCTCGCCGGCATGCTCGACTGGGACGCCGCTCGTCGCGACGCCGAGGTCGCGGCCCACCGCGCCTACGTCCGCCGGCTGCTCGGCGGCACCACGGCCGACGACGACGCGGACGAGAGCGCGGCGTCCGCGGCGCACGCCGCCTGAGCGCACGACGACGGGGCGGCACCCACCGGGTGCCGCCCCGTCGTCGTGCGACCGGTGCGCCGCGTCAGGCCGCGGCGCCGGCCACCTTGCGAGCCCAGCCCTTGGTCAGCTCGCGCGCCTCGCGCCAGCCGGCGTACAGCGTGTCCGCCTGGTCGCGGCTCATGGTCGGCTCGAAGACGCGGTCCTGCTGCCAGCGGTTCGACACCTCGTCGAGCGAGCCGTAGACGCCCGTGGCGAGACCGGCCATGAGCATGGCGCCGTAGATCGTCGCCTCCGACACGCGCGGACGGATGACGGGGATGCCGGTGATGTCGGCCGTCATCTGGCACAGCAGGTTGTTCCTCACCGCCCCGCCGTCGACGCGGATCTCGGGGATGGTGATGTCCGACTCGTCGAGCGCGGCCTGGACGAGGTCGCGCGTCTGGTAGACCATCGACTCCACACCGGCACGGATGATGTGCAGGCGGTTCGTCGCGTTGGAGATGCCGACGATCGCGGCGCGCGCGTAGGAGTCCCAGTCGGGCGCGCCGAGGCCCGTGAACGCCGGCACGAGGTAGACGCCCTCCGTGCTCGCGACCTGGCCCGCGTACCACTCGCTGTCCGGCGCCGCGTGGATGAGCTTCATGTCGTCGCGCAACCACTGCATGGTCTTGCCCATGGCGTAGACGACGCCCTCGATCTCGTACGCGATGTCCCCACCCACGCCCCACGCGGCGGTCGTCGTGAGACCGGGCACGTACGCCGTCGAGCTGCCGGCGTTGATGTTGAGGACGCCCGCGGTGCCGTACGTCATCTTCGCCTGGCCCGGCTTGAACGCGGCCTGCCCGAAGAGCCCAGCCTGCTGGTCGCCCATGTTCGCCGCGATCGGCACGGGCGCCCCGAACGACGGCGCGGCGTCGCCGACGACGGTGTCGGACGCCACGACGCGCGGCAGCATGACGCGGGGGATGCCGTAGATCGCGAGCAGCTCGTCGTCCCAGTCGAGCGTCTCGAGGTTCATCATCATGGTCTCGGCGCCGTTGGAGTAGTCGGTGACGAACGCCTCCCGACCGGTGAGGTTCCAGATGAGCCACGTGTCGATCGTGCCCGCGAGCAGCTCGCCCTTCTCGGCGCGCTCCTGCGCACCGGGAACCGCGTCGAGGATCCAGCGGATCTTCGACGCGGAGTAGAAGGCGTCCGGCGTGCGTCCGGTCTTGCTCCGGATGGTCTCGCCGTGCCCGTCCGCGACCCACCGCTCGACGATCTCGACCGAGTGGCGCGAGGCCCACACGATGGCGTTGTAGATGGGCCGGCCGGTCTCCTTCTCCCAGACGAGGACCGTCTGGCGCTGGTTCGTCAGGCCGATCGCGCTGAGGTCAGCGGGCTGGATACCCGCCTGGCGCATGGCGGCGCGCATCGTCTCGTACTGGGTCGTCACGATCTCCTGCGGGTCGTGCTCGATCCAGCCGGACCGGGGGTAGTGCTGCGTGAGCTCGGACTGGCCGAGACCGAGCACCGTCCCCTCTTCGTCGATCACGAACGTCCGGGCGCTCGTGGTTCCCTCATCGATACCGAGGATGTACTTCGTCATGTGCCACACCTCATTGTTGACAGTTCCGAGTGCTGACGCGGGGGCCGTGCACGTCAGGCCGGGTTTCGGGGCGTCGGTGCCCCGCGGCCGGGAAACGTGCCCGACGCCCGCACGTTAGTAGCCAGTACACGTCTAGTCAACTAGTTGTCCTATCCTGTATGTGGTCGTACTATCGACACGACGCGGGGTGGCCGGCGACGGTGCCGGCTCCAGACAACGACGTGCGCTTCGCGAAAGGTACTCATGGACATCGATCTCTTCTCCCTCCTGCTGTCGCTCGCCGGAGGGTTCGTCGGCGCGGCGCTCGGCGCGCTCCTGGCATTCGTCTTCACCGGCCTGGCCGTGGTGCTCGGCGTCGTAGCCCTCGCCGCAGGCGGTGGTACGGGCATGATCGACACGGTCGCGTTCGGCCCGTTCTTCGGCCCGCACGTCGCGTTCGCCGGCGGTGTCGCCGCCGCGGCCTACGCGGCACGACGCGGCGGCTTCGACGGCAAGGACATCGTCACGCCGCTCGCGAGCATCCGGCGACCCGACGTGCTGCTCGTCGGTGCGCTCTTCGGCGCGCTCGGATACGTGGTCCAGGTCGCGGTCGCCGCGACGCCGTGGTTCGGGAGCCACACGGACACAGTGGCCGTCACCGTCTTCCTCTCGGGCGTCGCCGCCCGGCTCGTGTTCGGCCGCAGCGGCCTGCTCGGCGCGGTCCCGCGCACACCGCAGGGCTGGAAGCGCTTCGCGCCGACGCCGGAGAACCAGTGGATCCCGGGCCAGCAGCGCTTCCGCGACAACACCGTGCTCGGCGCGTTCGCCGGTCTCTTCGCGGCCGGCACCACCGTGCTCCTCGCCGAGAGCTTCCCGGACCTCCAGGGCAGCGCCCACGTCTTCGCGTTCGGCGTCTCCGCGTTCTCGCTCGCGTTCCTCGCGGTCGGGATGCCCGTCCCGGTCACGCACCACATCACGGTCGTCGGCGGGCTGGCCGCCGCCACGTTCCTCCCGGTCGTCGGCAGCACCTTCGCGGCCGTGCTCGTCGGCGCCGCCTTCGCGGTCGTCGCCGCGTGGGGCGCGGAGCTGTTCGCGCGTCTCCTGCACATCCACGGCGACACCCACATCGACCCGCCGGCCGCGACGATCTGGCCCACGAGCCTGCTCGTCCTCGGCCTGGGCAGCGCGCTCGCCTGAGCGTCCCCCGGCGCGGCGGGCCCGGTGGTGCCTCCACCGGGCCCGTCCGCGCGTCACGACACCCGACCCCTGGAGAAGCATGTCGCCCTCGACAGTCACCCTCCCCTCGCTCGCCGACGTCGGTGCCCTCGCGCTCGACGTCGACGGGACGCTCGCCGGCGCCGACCACGCGGTCTCCCCGCGCGCGGCAGCCGCCGTCGCCCGCGTCCGGGACGCCGGCGTCCCCGTCCTGCTCGTCACCGGGAGGTCCCGGGCCAACGCCCTCGCGCTCGCCGGGTCGATCGGCGTCGACCTGCCCGTGGTCTGCTGCAACGGGGCCGTCGTGGTCGACCCGCGCACGGACGAGGACCTGCGCGTCGAGACCCTCCCGGAGCGCGAGGTCCGCACGATGGCAGAGCTCGCGGACGAGCTCGACCTCACCTGCACGTGGTGGACGTCGCGCGACATCTTCATCTCCGAGCCGGGCTTCGGCCGCGACCTCCTCATGGCGCTCAACGAGCAGGACGTGCAGATCGCCGACCTCGGGGACACCGACCCCGCCTCGATCGTCAAGATCATGATCGTCGGCCGCGGGGAGCGGCTGGACGAGGTCGCCCCGACGGTCTCGCGCATCCCCCGGATCGCCCGCGCGATGGACGAGTTCTTCGAGCTCTCGCCCGAACGGGGCGCCAAGTGGGAAGGGCTGTCCTTCGTGCTGGACCGGCTCGGCGTGAGCGCGGACCGCACGCTCGGGCTCGGGGACGGCGGCAACGACGTGCCGTGGCTGTCCCGCATCGGCTACGCGCTCGCGATGGGCAACGCGCGCCCCGAGGTCAAGGCCGTCACGCTCGCGAGCATCGGCCATCATGCCGAGGACGGGCTGGCCGCCTTCCTCGAGCACGCCCTGGACCACCTGGGCCTCGGCGCCCGGACGACGACCGGAGACCTCCCATGACGACCCCTTACCTCTTCCGCCTCCCCGAGGACGTCCGCGGCGACGACTACGTGCTCGCGACGTACCACCTGCGCCTGCCCGCGGGCTCCGACGTCATGGCCAAGGCCACGACGTTCGCCGTCGGGCAGACGACGGGCACCTGGGTCGAGGTCCCAGGCGTGACGTCCGAGATGCGCGCGCGGCACGAGGGGCGCGTCGTGCGCGTCCTCGAGGCGCCGCCCGTCGAGGTCGGGGGCGACGACGACGAGGTGCACGACTTCCTGGTGCAGATCGCGGTCCCCACGGTCAACGTAGGACCGCAGCTCCCGATGCTGCTCACGACCCTCCTCGGCAACGACGCGTCGACGTCGGTGCAGGCGAAGCTCGTCGACCTCGAGATCCCGGACGCCTACGCCCGCGATCTCGGCGGGCCCCGGTTCGGGGTCGCCGGCGTGCGCGCGCTCGTCGGGGTCACGGACCGGCCGCTGGTGCTCAACATGATCAAGCCATGCACCGGGCTGAGCCCCCAGGAGGGTGCGCGGATCTTCAAGGAGACCGCGCTCGGGGGCGTCGACCTGGTCAAGGACGACGAGCTGCTGGGCGACACGTCGTTCTCCCCGGTCGTCGAGCGGGTGCGCGAGTTCGGCCGTGCCGCACGCGAGGTGCTCGAGGAGACGGGCAAGGACGTGGTCTACGTCCCGAACGTCACCGACCGGCCCGACCGCATGCTCGACACCGCGCGCCGGGCCGTCGACGCGGGGGCGCGCGCGCTCATGATCACCTATGCGACCGTCGGGTACGGCGGCCTCCAGGCGCTGCGCGACGCGGTGGACGTGCCCCTGCTCGGCCACTTCGCCGGCACCGGCCCGTACTTCGAGGGGCCCGCGTCCGGCATGAGCGCCCCGATCGCCGCCGGCATGCTCCCCCGCCTCGCGGGGGCGGACCTCGTGCTCACGACGACCCCGTACGGGGGCTACCCGGTCCGCCGCCTGCCGTACCTGCGCACGCTGCAGCAGCTCGCGCTGCCGCGCCCGCACGTCGCCGCCGCGCTGCCCGTGATCGGCGGCGGGGTGCACCCCGGCGTGGTCGCGAGGTACGTCCGTGACGCGGGCACCGACGTGGTCCTCGGCGCGGGAGGCGCCGTCCAGGGGCACCCGTCGGGGCCGGCCGCGGGCGTGCGCGCCATGCGCCAGGCGATCGACGCTGCGGTCGCCGGCCGCGACGTGCGCGACGCGGCGCGCGAGCACCCCGAGCTCGCCGCCGCCCTGGAGCGCTTCGGCGTGCTGGACTGACGCATCGACGCACGAGGAAGGGGCGGGTGGTCACGACCACCCGCCCTTTCCTCGTGCGCGGCCTCCCGGAGCGGTGCCGGTCACGCCGCCCCGGGGGTGGTTCGTCAGGCCACGAGCATCGCCTCGGTGCGCCGGCCCGCCGCGTGCAGGAGGTCCCACGTGGCGGCGACGTGCTCACGGATCTGGCGGTAGACGCCGAAGTACTCGTCGTACACGCGCGTCGCCTGCGCCGAGGGCTCGTACGAACGCTCCACGTCGACCGTCGCCGCGACGGCCTCGTCGAGCGTCGACCACACGCCTGCCCCGACTCCGGCGACGAGCGCTGCGCCCTTCGCGCCGAACTCACGGCCCGCCGGGACGACGACGCGGCGGCCCAGGACGTCGGCGAACACCTGGCTCCACACGGGGCTCGACGCGCCTCCCCCGGCAAGACGCACCGTGCCGACCTCCGTGGGGATGGAGTCCAGGCAGTCGCGGATCCCGTACGCGACGCCCTCGTACACCGCGCGCAGCATGTGGTCGCGCGAGTGCCCGGCGGTGAGCCCGCTGAAGGATCCCCGTGCGCTGGGCTTGACGAACGGCGCACGCTCGCCGCCGGGGGCGGTGTACCCGTGGAAGACGACACCGCCCGCGCCCGGCGGGACGCTCGCGACGGTCGCGTCGAGGTGCTCGAAGAGCGACACCGCACGGGCCCGCGCGTCCTCGTGGAAGCCGTGGCCGAGCTCGCGCAGGAACCAGTCGACGTTCGGCGTGCACGAGTTCATGCCCATCGCGCGGACCCACGTGTCCGGACCGTGCGGGATCACCCATCCCACGTCGGCCGGCGGGAAGCCGGCCGAGAGGTCGTCGGTCGCGACGGTGACGATCCCGGCGGTGCCGATGACCGCCATGCAGTCGCCCGGGGCGATGACGCCCACGCCGAGCGACGACGCGGCGATGTCGACCTGCCCCTTGACGACGGGGGTCCCCACCCGCAGCCCCGTGAGCGCTGCGGCCTCGGGGGTCACCGTGCCGCACACGTCGGTCGGCGCCAGGAGTCGCGGCAGCACGTGGCGCGCCGCACCGAGGCCCCACGCGTCGAGCACCTCGTCCGACCACGCGCGCGAGCGCACGTCGATGCCCGCGAGGCTCGCGTCCGACGGGTCGCCCGAGAGCTCGCCCGTCAGGCGGTACTCGACCCAGTCCTTGCACCACAGCGCGGTGACGCCCTCGCGCAGCGACTCCGGCTCGTTCTCCAGGCGCCAGCGCAGGAGGGCGCTCGTCGTCCCCGCGTACGGCCCGGTGCCCGAGACGGGGAACTGCCGGCTCACGGTGCCGTCGGCGTACCACGCGTCGATGAGCTCGCCCGCGCGACCGTCGGTCCACAGGTAGGCAGGACCGACCGGCCGGCCGTCGGGCCCGACGAGCCAGCTGCCGTCGCCCTGGCCCGTGGCACCGACCGCGAAGATCTTCTCCGGCGCGACGCCCGAGGCCGCGACGGCTTCCTGGATCGCCTCGTGCGCGGCGGTCCAGACCTGCTCCATGTCCTCCTCCGCCAGGTGCGGGGCCGGGTTGGCGACCGGGACGCTGCGTCCGGCGCGGGACAGCTCCGTCCCGTCGAGGTCGAAGATGGCCGCCTTGACGACCGACGTGCCGGCGTCGATGCCGACGAGGTACCTGCTCATGCGTCGTGCTCCTCTTCGTCGAGGTGAGGCGTGCGTCGTGCGCACCCACTAGGTGCCCTAGACATACACGGTCTGGCATACTCCTGTCTATACATGCAAGGAGAGGCAAGGAGGCCTTGTGCGTGCCCTCGTGAAGCACTCGCCCGGTCCGGGCAACGTCGCGCTGCTCGACGTCCCCGCCCCCGTCCCCCGCGACGACCAGGTCCTCCTCGACGTCGCCGCGTGCGCCATCTGCGGCACCGACCGCTCCGCCGTCGAGTCCGGGCAGGGCTTCGACGGCCGCCGCGTCCTCGGCCACGAGGTCGCCGGCGTCGTGCGGTGGGTGGGGCCGGCGGCCGAGCGCCCGGACCTGCGCCCCGGGGACCGCGTGTGCGTCGAGACCGACGCCTCGCTGTGCCTGCGGTGCGCGTACTGCCGCACCGAGCAGTACAACCGCTGCCCCCACCGCACCGGCATCGGCACGACCACCGACGGCGGTCTCGCCGACCAGCTCGCCGTCCCCGGGCGTGCCGTGCATCGCCTGCCCGACGACGTCACCCTCCTCGAGGGCGCGCTCGTCGAGCCGCTCGCCGTCGCCGTGCACGCCGTCGTCGAGCGCAGCCCGGCGCTCGCGGGCGAGGTGGTCGTCGTCACCGGGCCGGGCGCCGTGGGGCTCCTCGTCGCCCAGGTCGCCGTCGCCTGCGGCGCGACCGTCGTGCTCGTCGGGCGCTCGCGGCACGCCGCGCGCCTGGCGACCGCGCGCGGGCTCGGCGTGCAGCACGTCGTCGACGCCGACGCCGAGGACGTCGGCGCCGTCGTCGGCCGCCTCACCGACGGGTACGGCGCCCACTCGTTGTTCGAGTGCTCGGGCTCGACCGCCGTGCTCGCCGACGGTCTCACGCACCTGCGCAAGGGCGGGCGGGCCGTGCTCGTCGCCTTCTACCACGAGCGCCCGGCGGCGGACCTCGACCTCGTCGTCAACCGCGAGCTCGAGATCGTCGGCTCACGCGGCAAGCGACCGTCGTCGTTCCGCACCGCGATCCGGCTCCTCGGGTCCGGCCACGTGCGGCTCGGCCCAGTCGTCGGAGCCGTCGTCCCGCTCGACCGCTGGCAGGACGCCGTCGAGCGCATGACGCGCGGCGAGAAGGTCGTCGTCCAGGTCGCCGCCGACCTCGACGCCGCCGCGACATGACGGAGCCCGCGCGCGCCGGGGCGGCGCGCGGGCTCTTCCTCGCCGAGGAGGGTCAGGCGTTGGCGACGAGGCCGAGCTCGGCGACGCTGGGGAGACCGGCGTGCTTCGGCACGACTCGCACCGTGTAGCCGAACGGGCCGGACGCCTCGAGCACGACCTCGCCCGCGAACGCGTAGCGGCCCGCCTCGTACGTCTCGACGAGCGCGAGCGGCTCGGCCGTGAACTCTTCGATGACGTCGGCCTCGGTGACGCGGCCGTGCACGACCTGCACCTCGACGTCCTGCGGCCGCAGGTCGCCGAGCGACACGTACGCGCGCACCGTGAGCCGGTCACCGACCTGCGGCACCTCTCCGATCCCCGCCGAGTCGACGTGGTCGACCCGCACCCGGGACCATCCGGAGCGCACGGCCTGCTTCCAGTGCGCGAGCTCGCGCGCGGGGGCGAGGTCGTCGGCCGCGA
>Ga0233385_1000492_pt1 | contig 19980 bp, 21 predicted proteins | sample ElkDunMinimDraft_16_FD_191543 | JGI IMG/M metagenome (GOLD analysis project Ga0233385, IMG submission 191543) | Fecal eukaryotic communites from dung pellets of Tule Elk in California, USA - Elk Dung G36 | ecosystem: Host-associated > Mammals > Digestive system > Large intestine > Fecal | place...
CAGGCCTGTCTCGGGGCTGGCCAGCAGGATCCAGGCAAGCCCTCCGATGAAGGGTGTCGAGATGAAGGGAACCAGCGCGGCAGCCTCGACGAGGCGGCGCATCGGCATGTCGGTGCGGACCACCGCCCAGGCCATCAGCGTGCCGAAGACAGTGGCGAGTAGGGCCGTCGCCGAGGCGATGATCAGCGTGTTCCACAGCGCTGTCAGGGTGCGGGTGCGGGAATAGGCCTCGACATACCAGCGCAGGGTGAACTCGCCGTCCGGGCCGGTAAGCGAATCCCGGACCAGGATCGCTGCGGGATAAAGCACCAGTACGCAAAGGACCAGCAGGACCGCCACCATCACAGGCAGGAGCGGATGCCGGGCGAGAAGATTGCGTACCAGTCCCGCCTTGCGCGGGGGCCGCTTCGTATCATGTTGGGCCAGAGCCATCAGGTCGCTCGTTTAAGGTGCGGCGGCCGCAAAGGCCGTCCCGTGGGTCACCGGACGCGGTGCGCCGCACCCGACGAAGCTCACTTGAACAGTTCGATCCAGGTATCCAGCAGTTCCACCTGCCGGGCGTGGAAGTCGCGCATGTCGTCCACGCTGGATGAGATGCGCTTGACCTGACTTATCGGACGCCAGCCCCGTTCGTGCTTCATCGCAGCCGCATCGGTGCGCATCGAGGGTGTGTGGAACTGCTCCTGCCACCAGGCCTGCGCCTTCGCCGACAGGGCGAAGTCCAGGAACTGCTTGCCCGCCTCGAGGTTGGGCGCGCCCTTCGGGATGCCCATGACGACATAGGTCATCGGCACGCCCTCTTCGGGGATCACCAGCTGCAGGTTGGCGCCAGCCTCGATCGCCTCGAACGTGGCGTATTCCAGGCTCAACGGCGACAGCGGCCGCTCGCCCGAAGTCACGGTCTCGGTCACCGCGCCCGAGCTTTGCCGGACCAGCACGTCCTGCTTGGACAGCTCGACCATGAACTCCTTGCCGTAGTGCTTCATCATTGCGGCAAACCAGTGCATGGCGGAACCGCTCTCGGCAGCGTCGGCGATCACCATCTTGCCGCGCCATTTCGGGTCGAGGATGTCCTCCCAGGTCTTGGGCGCTTCTTCATCCGGGATGCTGTCGCGATTGTAGGAGATCAGCGGCAACAGGCCCTTGACCGGGGTCCAGTAGCCCGGCGCGCGGATGTCCTCGGGATAGGCCGCGGCTTCCGGGCTGTCGTATTTTTCGACCAGCCCGCGGTCCACCCAGTCCATGAAGACGCCGACGGAAGCGTTGTCGATCACCGAGCAGCGCAGCTGCCCTGCGGCCAACTCGGCCTCGAATTTTTGCGTCAGCTTGATGCCGCCGGCCCGAAAAGTCTCCACCGCTGTCCCTGTCGTCTCGCGGAACTGGTTGGCCCAGCCTTCCATAGATTCCACCGACGAGGTGCCGTACCAGACGAGCGGCGCGCCCTGCGCATGCGCACGAGAGATGTAAGGCGACGCCAGCAACGCACCGCCTGCGGCTACGCCGATGCCCTGCAAAACGCTGCGGCGTGTGGGCCGTAGCGGCATGCCGAGGCCTTTCGTGATATGATTTGTCATTTTCTCCTCCTTCGTGTTCGCCGTCTTGGTGACGGCCCCTCCTGCCTGAATGCGATGTCTCAGCCGCCCCCGACCCGCGGGGGCAGCGTGATGCTGATGACCCGCTCCTCGGTCATCTCGTGGATCGCAGCGCCCGGACCTTCACGGCCAAAGCCGCTCTCCTTGGTGCCGCCGTAAGGCATCAGATCGACGCGTGACGACGAGGTCTCGTTGATGTGCACTCCTCCGACATCGAGCCGCCGGGACGCCTGCAGCGCCGCGTCAAGCCGGTTGGTGAAGATGCCGCTCGCCAACCCGTAGGGGGTAGCGTTCACGCGCTTGATGGCCTGGTCGATGCCGGAGACGCCCTCAATGCACATGACCGGCCCGAAGATCTCCCGGCAGCTGACATTGGCGCCAATCGGCACATCGGACAGCAGCGTCGGCGACACGACCGCGCCCTCGCGACCGCCACCCGCCAGAAGCCGTCCACCCATTGCTACGGCATCGCCGATCCAGCGCTCTACCCGATCGGCGTCAGCAAGCGAGATCATCGGCCCGGTGAAACAGCCCGGCATGGCCGGGTCCCCATGCGGCAGCGCAGCCACCATCTCGGCCAGCCGCTCGGTGACGGCCGCACGGATGCCCTCTTCCACCAGGAGTATCTGGATCGAGGTGCAGACCTGTCCCGCCTTGCGATAGGCCGCCGCCACAACCTTCGGTAGCGCATAGTCGAGATCGGCGTCCTCGCAGAGAATCGTGCAGGCGATCGAGCCAAGCTCCATCTGGGTGCGCCGCAGCCCGGCCTGGGCCTGGATCTTCGCTCCGACCTCCGTCGAGCCTGTAAAGGCGATGAAGCGCACGCGCGGATCGGCCATAGCGGTCGAAACCGCCTCGCCGCCGCCATGAAAAACCTGCAGGAAGCCCGCCGGCATTCCGGCCTCGGAGATGCATTGCGCCAGAAGGCATGCAGTGCGCGGCGTCTGGCTCGCCGGCTTCAGCAGAACTGCGTTGCCTGCGGCAAGCGCCGGGCCGACCTTGTGCGCAACGGTGTTCAGCGGCGCGTTGAACGGCGTCACCGCAAGGACGATGCCCAGGGGTACCCGGAGGGTGAAGGCCATCCGAGCCGCCTGTCCCGGAGCGCCGGCGACGGGCACGACCTCGCCCGACAGGCGACGAGCTTCCTCGGCCGACAGCCTCAAGGTCTGAACGCAGCGGGCGATCTCATTGTGACAGTCACTTGTGGTGTAGCCGGTCTCGGCCTGCATCACGGCAAGGAAGGCCTCCGACCGCAGCTCGATCAGTCGGGCGGCCTCTTCCAGGATGCGGCCGCGTTCGTATGGGCTCTGGGGATTTTTGGCATGGGCTTGGGCAGCGGCGTCGATCATCCGTGCGATCTGCGCCGCCGATGTCGCGGCCAGATGGGCAACCGGCGCAAGGCGGTACTTGTCGAGCACGGGAGTCATGCGCCCTTCGCCGGCGATCCAGGCGCCCTCCAGAAGCGTGCCGCAGATCGGCAGGCCATCAGAGCCTTGCGTTTCGAAGGCAAAGTTCAAGTGCTCGATGTTCATTCCGGCGTCCCGTCAGTCTGGCGAGCATCACCGATCGTGCGTCGCCCTTCCGGCCTGACACCTACCGCCTGGCTTGAGGGCGCGAAAATACTGTTTTCCGAAGGAGCCATATCGCTCTCATATGGCAGACGAAGAATTCCAGATCCGGTGCTTCCGGGAAGCCTTGATCTGTCGAAAGAATTGCTGAAGAAAAGGGTGAGCCGTCAGCAGGAAATACGATGGCGGACGGGGGCCGGCAGTCAACCCTTGGAGACGGCGGCGGAGGGATGACGAGATGGATGCACGGCAACTCAAGTACTTTTCCTGCATCGTCGAGTGCGCCAGCGTTTCGATGGCCTCGAGGCAGTTGAACGTGGCGCAGCCCGCGCTCAGCCAGCAGATCGCCCGGCTTGAGCTGGAAGTCGGCGCGCCTCTGCTTATTCGTTCGAACCGGGGCGTAACCGCCACTGCAAAAGGACTTGCCCTCTACCGGCAAGCCAAGTTCATCTTGCGTCAGTTCGACAGGGCACTCCTGGCCGCCCAGGAAACGCGCGACGAGGTTTCCGGCCGGGTGGTCCTCGGCCTCCCTCCGACGACAAACTGCCAGTTGGGGGTCCCCATTGTGGAACGCCTGCAGCGTAGCCATCCCGGCATCATCCTGAACATCGTGGAAAGCCTCAGCGGAAATCTCCAGGCCCAGGCCTTCGCAGGTGAGCTCGACCTCGCCGTCCTGTTCTCGCCCGAGGCCATTCCCGATTGGAGACATGTACCCCTGCTCAGCGAAGAGCTGTTCTTCGTCCACGCCCCGGATACGCGGCTTCTGCCGCAAGAGGTGGACGGTATTACCTTGGCCGAAATCGCGGACGTACCGCTCCTCCTTCCAAGTTCGACGCACGGCCTGCGCCGCCGCATAGATATCGAGTTCGAGCGGCTGGATCTCCGTGTCCGGCCGGTGGCCGAGATCGACTCGCTGTCGGTCTTGATGCAATGCGTCAGCCGCGGCGTCGGCGCGACGATCAAGCCGCGTTCGGCGCTGAACGTCCATGGCAAAGCCAACGCGGGGCAATGGAACGCGATTCCGATCATCGACTGCAGGTTGGAGAGGACGAACTACCTCTACAGCCGCCCGACGGAGGAATCCTCCGAGGCCAGCGAAGTGGTGATGCAAGAGATCCGCGCGTTGATCTCGGATCTGGTCGGAGAATCGAAATGGCAGGGGGTTCGGATGATTTGACGCGGCTGAGGGGTAGCCTTCATGCCGGACAACCTCTCAGCGTGGGTAATCAGCGTATTATCGCCTGTGCGGTAAATTGAGGCTTTGGCGCGGCCTACACCTCTTCGCCGAAGCGCGTGGCGATCAATTCGCCGATGGCGGCGATCGCCGCTTCCGCTTCCGGCCCCTTGGCCGTGACGCGGATGGAGCAGCCGGGGCTGGCGGCGAGCATCATCAGGCCCATGATCGACGTGCCGCCGACCTTGATGCCGTCCCTCTCCACGGAAATGGTCGCACGAAAGGAATCGGCGAGCTGGACGAACTTGGCCGAAGCGCGCGCATGCAGCCCGCGCTGGTTGACGATGAGGAAGTCGCGGGCGATGGCGCCGTCTGCTTCGGAACTTCCTGCCGCGCTCATCCGGCCTCGCTCACTTGGCCGCCAGCAACTGGCTGGCGACGTTGATGTATTTGCGCCCGGCGGCCTGTGCCTCCTCCACCGCGGCGGCGAGCTTGTCAGCCTTGCGCACGCTGGAGAGCTTGATCAGCATCGGCAGGTTCATGCCGGCGATAACCTCGATATGTCCCGCTTCCATCACCGAGATGGCGAGATTGGACGGCGTTCCGCCGAACATGTCGGTCAGCACAACGACGCCCGAACCCTGGTCGACGCGCGCCACGGCGTCGACGATGTCGCTGCGCCGCTGCTCCATATTGTCGTCGGCGCCTATCGAGACGGTCTCGAAATTCTCCTGCGGGCCGACGACGTGTTCCACGGCGTTGCGGAACTCTTCCGCCAGCCGACCGTGCGTCACGAGCACCAAGCCGATCATACTTCCCAGACTTTCGTCATCATACGTTCACTGGCATTCTTTAGAGCCTGCCCCCAGGCTCGCACCCTTCCAGGCTGACCGGTCGGCGGGTGCGCTATCTTGTCGACGCGCGAAGCGTTGACAAGCCCAAATTTGCGCGGCGCATAACCATTTTGCCGCAGCGCAGCATCCCCTTTCGGCGTACACTCACCCAAATGGCGGAAGCGAAAGACGGGCCGCAACGGCAATCAGCGCCGCGCCGGCTTGATGCGCCGGAAGCCTCACGAGCGGGACCTCGCAGCCCTCAAGCAACTCGCTCTCCGCCTCTGGAAGACGCTCCGCCGCGCTTCGCTCCACCAAACGCACGATCAGGTCGACGGGGGCTTTTTCCATATGGCTTATCGGCCGCGGGCCGACGCCCCTGGCCTCGGCCAGCCCGGCGATTGTCTTCGGCGCGATGCAGACGAGACGGCCCTGGTGCGCCGACAGGAAAACCTGGTCGTCGGCAACCAGCCGGGCGAACAGTCCGTGCGCCCGGGCATGGGATACGAGGGCCAACGCAAGCTGCGTCTTGCCCGAACCGGCCTCCCCGGCGATCACAATGCCGCGATCGCCCAGCACCACCGCGCTGGCGTGGAAATTACCGGCCATGTCAGGATTCGGCAGGCAGCGTCACGGTGAAACGCGCCCCGCGGATCTCGCCCGGCTTGCCGCCGGCGATGTTCTCGGCCGTCAGCGTGCCGCCATGCGCCTCGACGATCTGCCTGGAGATCGACAGGCCGAGTCCGGAGTTCTGGCCGAAAGCCTCGCCGGCCGGACGGTCGGTGTAGAAGCGCTCGAAAATGCGGTCGATGTTGTCGGCGCGGATGCCCGGCCCGTTGTCGTCGACGGTGAGCAGGATCAGCTTGCCGACCCGCGACAGCGAAACCGTGATCTTGCCCGTACCCTCCGGCACAAAGGAGCGCGCATTCTCTATCAGGTTGGTGATCACCTGCCCGAGCCTCAGATCGTGGCCGATCACCGAATAGGCGCCGGGGTCCTTCATTCCCGGGGGAAGCTTGCCCACCTTGAAATCGATCTCGACGGGCTTGCGCTTGCCGCCGGCGTCGCGCATCGCCGCCACCAGATCGCCGACGAATTTCTTCAGGTCGACCCGGCCCAAATCCTCGCGCGCCAGCTCCGCGTCGAGGCGCGAGGCGTCGGAAATGTCGGTGATCAGCCGGTCGAGCCGTCGGACGTCGTGCTGGATGATCTCCATCAGCCGCTCGCGCGACGTCTCGGTCTTGGCGATCGGCAAGGTCTCCACCGCGCTCCTAAGCGACGTCAGCGGATTCTTCAGTTCATGGCTGACGTCGGCGGCAAAACTCTCGATCGCCTCGATGCGAGCATAGAGCGCGTTTGTCATGTCGCGCACGGCGACCGACAGATTGCCGATTTCATCCTGGCGGTCGGAGAAGTCGGGGATCTCCTCGCGGCTTTTGACGCCGCGCCGCACGCGGTTCGCCGCCGCCGCCAGCCGGCGCAGCGGATTGGCGATGGTCGAGGCCAGCATGATCGACAACAGCACGTTGACGAGTGCCGCCACGCCGAAGACGCGCAGGATCGAGTTACGCTCGGCCGCGACGATCTTGTCGATGTCCCCGCCTTGCGTGGAAAGCAAGAGCACGCCGAGCACGGCACGGAAACGCTGCACCGGAACCGCGACCGACACAATCTGCTCGCCCTGCTCGGAGATGCGCACCACCGTCGAGGGCACGCCGGTCAGCGCGTTCATCACCTCCGGGAAGGCGGCGCCGTTGCCGCCCGGCTGCTCCTTGTAGACGGGCAGGTCGGTCCGACGGAAGAAATCGCCGATGAATTTCTGGGTACGCTCGAAGAAGCCGAGCTCCTCCTCGTCGACCGACGGCAGATCGTAGCGGAGGATCTGGCCGCGCGAATAGAGATGCCTGGAATCGAGCAGCAGATTGGCGTCGCGGTCGTAGATGCGGGCGCGCGTCCTCGTCGGCGAGATCAGCCGCCGCAGCACCGGCGCCACGCGTTCGGGATTGATCGGAAAGTCGAGGCTGTCAAGCTGGTCGGAGCCCGGCCCCAGGCTCTCGCCCGCCTGCAGCTCGAGCAGTTTCTCCGGATCGATCGAGATCGAATCCGTCTCGACGGTCGCCGACGCCGCGATCGCGCCGGCGATGATCTCGCCCTGCGTCATCAGGCTTTCGACCCGCGCCTCGATCAACCCGTCGCGGAACTGGTTGAGATAGAGGATGCCGACGACCAGCACGCAGAGCGCGGCGAGGTTGAGGAAGAGGATGCGCCGGGTCAGGCTGGAGAAGATGTAATGGCCGAGGAAGCGCTGCGCCCTTGTGCGCAGCCTGCCGAGATAGGACGACAGAGGGCGCGCCGGCCGCTTCGCGGCGGCAGGCACGCTCTTGATCTCTGCTTCCATGACCATCGGCAATGGTCTCCGGTTCGCTCCTATGCCTCGCGGAACCGGTAGCCCACTCCGTAAAGCGTTTCGATCATCTCGAAATCGTCATCGACCTGCTTGAACTTCTTGCGCAGGCGCTTGATGTGGCTGTCGATCGTCCGGTCGTCGACATAGACCTGCTCATCATAGGCCGAATCCATCAGCGCATCACGGCTTTTTACGACGCCCGGGCGCTGCGCCAGCGAATGCAGGATGAGGAATTCGGTGACGGTCAGCGTCACCGGCTCGCCCTTCCAGGTGCAGGTGTGGCGCTCCTGATCCATCACCAGCTGTCCGCGCTCCAGCGATTTCGACTGCTGGGCAGGGGCCTTGGTGCCGGCCTCGCGGGCGGACGCCCGGCGCAGCACAGCCTTGACGCGCTCGACCAGAAGGCGCTGCGAGAACGGCTTGCGGATGAAGTCGTCGGCGCCCATCTTGAGGCCGAACAACTCGTCGATTTCGTCGTCCTTGGAAGTAAGGAAGATCACCGGCAGGTCGCTCTTCTGGCGCATGCGGCGCAGAAGCTCCATGCCGTCCATGCGCGGCATCTTGATGTCGAGGATGGCGAGGTTCGGCGGACGCGCCGCCAGACCCTCCAGCGCGGACGCGCCGTCCGTATAGGTCTCGACGCGATAGCCCTCCGATTCCAGCGCGATCGAGACCGAAGTCAGGATGTTCCGGTCGTCATCGACAAGCGCGATTGTAGCCATTTCAGACGGCTCCCTCATGAGCGGATGTCCCTTCCTGCTGCGAGCAAGGGGCTATTGCGGTACAAATTGGGTACAAATTGTGGCACAGATTTCCGCTCATGTCACAGCATGCCTTCCCTTTGGGTAGTGCGGCCATTGGTCAGGGGCTTAGACGGCGGATATATGCCCGATCCTTGGACACACCAGGATTTTTTTCTCGCCATATAACCGATTTAAACGAATTTCAAAACCCTAAATCGATTAATGATTTGATATTGCTCACCTTTTCTGGTTTCGACGATTTAGGGTCTCGTTGAAGTCCCACCCGGTCGCGAGCCGGGACAAGCGCCGCCACCGACGACGAAGGGGACCTCCGATGCAAGAACGTGGAATACGAAACCGCGACTGCGGGATCGACCGCACCGGCCTGACGACGACAGGCTCAGTCCATTACAACCTGCAAGCGCCGGACCTCTACCGCGAAGCCATCCTGCGCGGCGAAGCCGAGCTCAGCGCCGACGGCGCGCTCGTCGCCTATACCGGCCAGCACAGCGGCCGCTCGCCGAAGGACAAGTTCATCGTTCGCGACGCGGACACCGAAGGCGCCGTCTGGTGGAACGGCAACCAGGCGATGACGCCTGAGGCCTTCGAGCGGCTCCATGCCGACTTCGTTGCGCATGCAGCGGAGCGAGATCTGTTCGTGCAGGACCTCCTCGGCGGGGCAGATCCCACCCACAATCTTCCGGTCCGGGTCGTCACCGAGCTTGCCTGGCATTCCCTCTTCATCCGCAATCTCCTGATCCGCCCCGAGACCGCCGCGCTGGAGAGCTTCCTGCCCAGGATGACGATCATCGACCTGCCGTCCTTCCGCGCAGACCCGGCGCGCCACGGCACGCGGTCGGAGACCGTCATCGCCATCGATCTTACGCGCCTCGTCGTGCTGATCGGCGGCTCGGCCTATGCCGGCGAGATGAAGAAGGCCGTCTTCACCGCCCTCAATCACCTGCTGCCGGAACGCGGCGTGATGCCGATGCATTGCTCGGCCAATGTCGGGCCGGACGGCGACGCCGCTATCTTCTTCGGCCTTTCCGGCACCGGCAAGACGACGCTGTCGGCCGATCCGCGGCGCACGCTGATCGGCGACGACGAGCATGGCTGGGGGCCGGACGGCATCTTCAACTTCGAGGGCGGCTGCTACGCCAAATGCATTCGGCTCTCGCCCGAGGCCGAGCCCGAGATCTTCGCCGCGAGCAACCGCTTCGGCGCGGTGCTTGAAAACGTCGTGCTGGAGCCGCTGACGCGAAAGCCCGACTTCGACGACGAATCGAAGACCGAGAACACGCGTTCCGCCTATCCGCTCCCCTTCATCCCGAACGCCTCACTAAGCGGCCGCGCCGGCCAGCCGAAGAACGTCGTCATGCTGGCCGCCGACGCATTCGGCGTCATGCCGCCGATCGCGAAACTCACGCCGGCGCAGGCCATGTACCACTTCCTCTCCGGCTACACCGCCAAGGTCGCCGGCACCGAGCGCGGCGTCACCGAGCCGACGCCTGAATTCTCCGCCTGTTTCGGCTCGCCCTTCCTTCCGCGCCATCCTTCCGAATACGGCACCCTCTTGAAGCGCCTCATTGCCGAACACGGCGTCTCCTGCTGGCTGGTCAATACCGGCTGGACCGGCGGCGCCTACGGCACCGGCAAGCGCATGCCGATCAAGGCGACGCGCGCGCTGCTGTCGGCAGCCCTCGACGGCTCGCTCAACGACGCCGAATTCCGCACCGATCCCTGGTTCGGCTTCGCCGTGCCGGTCGCCGTGCCGGGCATCGATACCGCGATCCTCGACCCGCGTTCCACCTGGGCCGACAAGGCAGCCTACGACCGCCAGGCCAAGAAGCTCGTCGGCATGTTCATCGACAACTTCGCCACGTTCGAGGACCATGTCGACACCGCCGTCCTCGGCGCCGCGCCGCGGGTGCTGGAGGCGGCGGAGTAAGAGCTCGCTGTTGCCGGTTTCAGCGACAGACCTTGGCCCGGTTCGCCGGGCCTTTTCTTTTTTCGCCGCACGCGCCATGTCTGTCGCATGGCAACTGACGAACCCATCATCATCTCCGGCGAGGCCGTCATCCATCCCGGCGACCTCGAGGAGGCGTTCATCCGCTCGTCCGGGCCGGGCGGGCAGAACGTCAACAAGGTCGCGACCGCCGTGCAACTGCGCTTCAATGCCGCCGGGGCCGACGGCCTGTCCGAGCGCGTCCGCGCGCGGGTGCTGAAATTCGCCGGACAGCGCGCCACCAAGGACGGCGTCATCGTCATCGAGGCCGGCCGCTTCCGCACGCAGGAGCAGAACCGCGCCGACGCCCGCGAGCGCCTCGCCGAGCTCGTCGCCAAGGCAGCTGAACCGCCACCCAAACCGCGCAGGAAGACAAAGCCGACGAAAGGTTCCGTCGAGCGACGACTGAAGGAGAAGGCCGGCCGCTCGACCGTGAAGAAGATGCGCGGCCGCGTGGAGCGGGAGTGATGGCATCACCACAAACCGCGCTGCCGCTGGGCATCCGCTATCTCCCCGACCATTTCGATCGCGCCGCGCAAGCCGCGCTGGTCGAGGACATCCGCCGCGTCGTCGAAGCCGCACCCCTCTACACGCCCGCCATGCCGAAGACCGGCAAGGAGATGAGCGTGCGAATGACCAATTGCGGCGAGCTTGGCTGGGTAACCGACAAGGAGCGCGGCTACCGCTACCAGGCGACGCATCCGGTGATCGGAGAACCCTGGCCCCCGATACCGGCGACGCTGCTCGATCTCTGGGGCGCCGTCGCCGATCATCCACTGCCGCCGCAGGCCTGCCTCGTCAATTTCTATTCCGACAAGGCGAAGATGGGCCTGCACCAGGACCGCGACGAGAGCGATTTTTCCGCGCCCGTCGTCTCCGTCTCGCTCGGCGACGACTGCCTGTTCCGCGTCGGCGGCACGAAGCGCGGCGATCCCACGCAATCCTTCCGCCTGCGTTCGGGAGATGTCGTCGTGCTGGGCGGGGAAGGGCGGCTCGCCTTCCACGGCGTCGACCGCGTCTATCCCGGCACCTCGACGCTCCTCAAGAACGGCGGCCGCATCAACCTGACGCTCCGGCGGGTCACTCCGGCGTAAGCGAATCATCCGCTGCCGCGCGCGGGCGATAATCTTTGCGGTTGGGGACATCCTCCTGTCTTGCGCAAGCAGGCGATAGTCCGCGAGGAAGGGCGCCAACCCGTCCTCCTTCCCGCGCCACTAAGGAGGCGGGCTGCATCAATCCGGCCCCGCGACGGGTTTTCCAGCCGGCGTCACCGGCACGGCTTTCGCCCGATAGAGCGCGATCCCGCCATCGGCTGCGATGCGGTCGTAGCGGTCGAGCAGCTCCTGGAAGCCAAACCTGCCAAGCATGTCGGCGACGAGCCGGTCGTTCGTGTCGACGATCAGGATCCGCGGCGGCTCCCTGAGCAACCGCGCTTTCTTGTCGGCAAGATATTCCGATTCCACCGCCGCGAACCTTCTCACCTCGGCTTGGTTGCCTGCAGCCGCAAACATCCTTTGACGGCGAATCGCATAGGTCGCCAGCCAGTCGCTGCAATAGGGCTCGATCCACTGGCCACCTATCATCCGCGCAAGCGGGTGCCCGATTTCGATCGAGCCGCCCAGCATGCCCACAGTCGGTCTGCCCCCTACCTGCATGCCCGCGGCGACCAGTTCGTCTGCCGGCTTTTCGGTAGGTACAAAACGGATATGTGCAAGGAGGATCGCGACCAGCACGATCGGCACACGGCTGGACGCCTGTGCAATGCCACGCCGTTCCGCCAGCAAGGCAACGCCTATGATCAGCGCAGCCGAGGCAAACAAGACGGCGGGATAGGAGTGGTAGGCCCAGCCCTTGCCCTGCAGGAAGTATGGCAGCCACGCGACCACGGCTCCGAGCATCAGGAAATCCGGCACCTCGGGTCGGTCGATATACCGACGGCCCGTGAAGTAGAAAACCGGCAGCAAGAGCCACGGCACGAAGGTCGTGAGAAGGATGTCGAGGGGAAGGCGGTAAGGTATATATATGTCGCTGAGCAAAGGCAGCAGCGTGTCGAAATACGCCGGGTACATGACCTTGCTCAGCCCGAGATAGAACAAGGTGACGACGCCCGAGAGAATGAATTCGGGGAGGAGGAAGACGCGGATGTCGCGCCGTTTCGCCGCCAGCAGGCAGGCAGCCGCAACCACCACGGCCGCATAGTAAGGCCGCACCATCGCCATCACGCCGGCACCGGTTCCCGCTGCCAGCCAATGGACGAAACGCGGCGCGTTCGTCGGCGCCGAGACCGAACGCCACGCTGCCAGGATGAGTATCGGCAGGCCGAGCAGCGCGCCAATCTGGTCACGTTCGCTGAACCCGTTGCCCGAGACCAAGACGGCAGTCGCAAAGATCGCGATCGCCGTGCAAGCTGCCGCTCGGCCGGGCAGCACTTTGCCTGCAGCAAGCAGCCAGCCGGCCAGCGAAGCGCCCAACAGGCACAGCACAATCGTGTAAAGCCTGACGGCAACCTCCGGCGACGTGCCCAGCGCCGATGCAGCGCGCTCCGGTGCAGTATAGAGCCATATGGAGAACGGCGGATTCAGCTCGATCACATCGACATAAAGGCGGTCGCCAGCGGCCATGCGCTCGGCAACCGTTATCAGCCAGCTGGTATCTGCGACCGTGCCCCAGCGCCAATCATTCAGGACAAACGCCACGGCAGCGATCGCCGCGACGGCGAGGCCGCAATAGACCTTGAAGGACGTCAGCGAAGTCGGGCCAATCCGGTCACGGCTTTGCACCACCTCCGCGCTCATTCGGTGAAAGCCGCGCTGGTTGCCGCTTTTCCGAACCCTCGGCGCCTGCGGATTCCCGACATGAACTCAGCCTCATCCATGCGCGACAGCGCAGGACGGCAGCCGGGAAAGACAAGCTTCGCCACGCAGATGCAGACAGCAGCGACAGTAAATCCCGCAAATATGTCTATCACGAAATGGCTGGCATGGCTGACCGCGGCAAACGCCATCGCAGCATTGACGACCACCGCGGGGACAAAAAGATAGCGCGATCCCGAGGCTGCCCACACGCAGAGCAATGCGACGGCTGCATGCACAGACGGGAACGTCAACACGCCTTCCACTCTGCGGAAGTCCATCACGAACCCGGGGGTTGAACGAAGCTGCTCGAATTCATGGAGGTAGCTGAAAGCCCAGATCGTATCGATCGATTGCAGGCTTGCATCCTTGGCGCCGTGCGCGACGTAGGCGCCTTGGGTTGGGAACCAGATGCTGATGATGCAGGAAGTCAGCACGATCAGCAGATAGGCAAAAACGATCGCCTGGCCCCGGGCGTGCCGGCTGAAGAGGGCGAAATAGGCAGGCAGCGCCAGCAGTTGCAGGTGGAAGGACATATACGCGTAGAACAGGGTCGCGGCCAGCCAAGGGCGTGAGTCGATGAACTGCACGAAGTGCACCCAGTCGAATCCGATCGCGGCGTCAGCCTCGACCAGCCAGTCGTCGGCTAGCGGCATGCCGAACCGCAATGCGATGTAGGTTGTTGGCAGCAGCACTACCGTCGCCGTGGTGAAAAACAGATTGGTTTCGGCCACAGCCCGAAGCCGTGGCAACTTTCTGGCGTGGCAATAGAAGGCCAGGCCCGCCTGGAAGCAGATCAACAGGCCTAGCCAGCGCAAACTGTGCAGGTCGATCTTCATGCCCGTCAACAGGAGCCCGGCGATCATGATGATGGTCAGTACGCCGATGGAGAGCGCCATAACCAGATTTGAGCAGCTGTTTGAGGGGAACATGCGAGCTCCTGCCGCTGGATGTCCGCCGAAGGCAGGGGCATTACAACCGTTCTTGATGAAATTCGGGTAAATCGCCGCGATAGAAAAGTATAGATGGGAATTCGCGGCCGACCTAGAGATCGCGGAACACCCATCGTCCCAGCACGACATAGTTGACCGCCGGCACGATGATGCAGGCGAGCAGGATCGGCACTGCGGCAGGGAGCCCGAGCATGCCGGTCAGGACCGCCGGCAGGACGGAGACGGTGGTCAGGCTGCTGGCGCTGACGGCAAGGAACCGCGGCGCCTCGAAGGCATGGCTGCCCCCCGAGGCGAACGTCACGTATTTGTGGCCCGCATAGGAGAAGACCGCGGTGATGAGGAAGGCGAGCACCGAGGCCCCGGTCGCGGCGATGCCCGAAAAACTGAAGGCAAGCGCAAGCACGGCGTAAAGCGCCGTCGTCCCGGCGCCGACCACCGCGAAGCGCGACAGCTTGAGCGACCACAGGCCGTCGATCGGGCGGCCGCCTTCCCGACGCATGCCACTCAAGCCGCCAGACGGGCGTCTTGCTGCGTCTCGGCCTCGTCCTTGCCGAACACGGCGAGCAGCGAGACGCCGAAAGGCAGGGAGACGTTCGGCACGATCAGGCTCTCGGCGGAGAACAGCGCCTTCATGGCGGCGTTGATGGGCGCCGGCGGCTGCGCCAGCCCGGACGCCTTGCCGGAGCCGCGCAGCCGGTCGGCGAGCCGCGCCAGCGCGGCGGCCGGAAACAGCGCCGCGTTGGTGTAGGTCAGCCGGTCGATCCGGTAGCCGGCGCGCTCGATGCGCGCCCTGAGCTGGCTGCGCGAGTAGCGGCGGTGGTGATGCAGGTCGACGTCATGCGTGCTCCATAGCCACTGATGCGCTGGAACCGTCAGCACGATCTTGCCTGTGGGCTTCAGCAGCCGTCGCATCGCCACCAGCGATTCTTCGTCCTCGGCGACATGCTCCAGCACGTCGAACAGGCAGATCAGGTCGATCGAACCTGGCTGGACGGGGATGTTGTCCGGCAGGTAGCCGTCGAGGAAGTCGCGGCCGGTCTTTTCCCAGGCGATCCGGCGCGCCAGGTCGCTCATCTCGACCGCCTGGACCTCGCCGAACTTCTCCAGCATGGCGATGTTGCCGCCGGTGCCAGCGCCGATCTCGAGGATCTTCGCGTCGCGCGGCAGGCGAAGCCCGCGGATGACGGCCTCGCCGATGGTCCGGCGGCCGCAGAACCACCAGTGCTCGTCCTCGGTGGTGGCCAGGTTGCGATAGGCGTCGAGTTCCATCAATTGCCCCCGAATGTCTGCCTGACGATGTAGATAGGCCGCTGCTTGATCTCTGCGTAGACGCGGCCGAGATACTGGCCGATGATGCCGATGCCGAGCAGCTGGATGCCGCCGAGGAAGAGGATGCTGACCAGGAGCGATGCATAGCCTGGCACGTCGATGCCGAAGACCAGCGTCTTGGCGACGATCACCAGCCCGTAGAGGAAGGACAGGAACGATATCGTAGCGCCGACATAGGTCCAGATCTCCAGCGGCGCGCTGGAGAAGCTGGTGATGCCTTCCAGCGCAAAGTTCCAGAGCTTCCAGCCGGAAAATTTCGAGCGCCCCGCCGTCCTCTTCTCGCGCACATATTCGACGGTCGCGGTGCGGAAGCCGACCCAAGCGAACAGCCCCTTCATGAAGCGCCGGCGCTCCGGCAGGGCGCGCAGCGCGTCGATCACCTGGCGGTCGACAAGGCGGAAATCGCCGACGTCGTGCGGGATCTTCTGCGCGGCGATCATGTTGTGAATGCGGTAGAACAGCGACGCCGAACGATGCTTCATGAAACCGTCCGACGAGCGGTCGGATCGCTTCGCCAGCACCACCTCGAAACCCTCGCGCCATTTCTCGATCAGCTGCGGGATGACGTGCGGCGGGTCCTGGAGATCGACGTCGATCGGGATCGCGGCGTCGGCATCACACATGTCGAGGCCGGCGGTCATCGCGGCTTCCTTGCCGAAATTGCGCGACAGGTCGACTATGCGGATGCGCGGATCGTCTTTCTGCGCCGTCAGCAGGCAGTCGAGCGTCGCGTCGGTCGACCCGTCGTTGACGAAGATGAAATCGAAGCCGATGCCCTGCTCGGTCAAGACCTCGGTGTTGCGGTAGACCGCTTCCAGGAACGGGACGACCGAATCTTCCTCGTTGTGCACCGGGACGATCAGCGCCACCGTCGCGACGCAGACGTCGGAGGACGTCTCTGCCTTCGCCGACGGGCGCTCCGCCGTCGGCAATCCGGAATGCGGGAAAAGTGCGTTCATCGTCCGCCGCCAGCCTGTTTGGGTGCAGGTCTGGGCCGGCACGATAGTGCGCTGCGGTTAAGCTAACTTTAAGGTAGCCCGTCGGGTTTTCCGATTGTTCGGACCGAATCGCCGGGGCTTTGCGTACAATATCGCCAGTGCCTCTCCCACCAAGGGAAAGGGCCAGGAGAGAGGGAAGGGCTGCCGCGTCTTATGGCAGCCGCATATCCGCGCTTGGCGCGGCCGGGCGCGCCGGCCTATTCGGCCTGCGGCGCCGTCTGTTCGGCGCTCGCCGTGGACTGGACCTGCTCGGCGGGCGGAGGCACCTGCTTGGCCACGCTAGCGACCTTGGTCTCGGTATCGACCGACGCGTTCACCTGCTTATGTCCAGGACAATCGGCGGCTGCGATCGAAACCGAAAAGCCCATCGCGGCGGCAGTCAAAAGAATAATCTTCATCATCTGCTCCTTCGTGGTCGACCCCATCACGCAGGGTAAGCGGCGAATGCCGCAGGCCGAAATCACAATTCCGTTCCTGGAGCGTAATGGACGAGGTCAGAGTTTCCTCAGCGCCACTTCCTCGACGCGGTGATCCGCGCCCTTGCGCAGAATAAGGTCGGCGCGCGGCCTGGTCGGGCGGATGTTCTCGCGCAGGTTCTTCAGGTTGATGTTGCTCCACAACCCCTCGGCGATGGCCCGCGCGGCGTCCTCCGACAGCGTCGCGTAGCGATGAAAGAACGAAGCCGGATTGCGGAAAGCGGTTTCCCTCAGCCGCATGAAACGCGCCACGTACCAGTCGTGGATCAGTTCCTCCTCGGCGTCGATATAGATCGAGAAGTCGAAGAAGTCCGACAGGAACGGCACGAACTTGCCGTCCTTGGGCAGGTCGCGCGGCTGCAGCACGTTCAGCCCCTCGAAGATCAATATGTCGGGGCGGTCGATGGTGACGTGTTCGCCCGGCACGACGTCATAGGTGAGGTGCGAATAGACCGGCGCCTGCACGTCGGCCTGTCCGGACTTGATGGCCGACAGGAAACGCAGCAGCGCGCCAACGTCATAGCTGTCCGGAAAACCCTTGCGCTCCATCAGGTTCTGCCGCCGCAACGCCTCGTTGGGCAGCAGGAAGCCGTCGGTCGTCACCAGGTCGACCTTGGGGCTCGACGGCCAGCGGGCAAGCAGCTCCTTCAGCAGGCGCGCGGTGGTGGACTTGCCGACCGCCACCGAGCCGGCAATGCCGATGATGAAGGGCGTCTTGACGGCGTGCGGAACCCTGAAGAAGTCGCGCCGCTGGCGGAACAGAAGCTGGCTGGCTTCCACATGCACGGAAAGCAGCCGCGACATGGACAGGTAAATGCGGCGGACTTCGTCGAGGTCGATGGGGTCGTTCAGCGAGGAAAGCCGCCGCACTTCCTCCTCGGTCAAGGTCAGCGCGGCGCCGGCTGCGAATTCCGCCCAGCGTTCCGCCGCATAGAAGCGGTAGGGCGAATATTTTTCGGTCGCGACAAGCTGATCCATCGAGACTCCCTCAGCCCGGCTCGCCGCGCGCTGCCTTTTCCGCCACGCCCGACTGGGCCGTGCGCCGCTCGAGCTCGGCGATCACCTCTGAGAGGGGAACGCCGGCGAGCGCCAGCACGACCAGCCAATGATAAAGGAGATCGGCGCTCTCCGAAACGAGCGCCTTTTTGTCGCCGCCGACCGCGGCGATCACCGTCTCGACCGCTTCCTCGCCGAATTTCTTGGCGGCGCGGTCCATGCCGCCGGCGAAAAGCCTGGCGGTCCACGAACCGGAATCGCCGGATTTGCCGCGCTCGGCGACGATCCTCTCAAGGTCAGCCAGTGAAAACCCGCTCATGCAGGCCGTTTATTGCGCCGCGGCGGCGCTGTCCAGCCGCATCGGCAGCCCGGCTCCGGCCATATGCGCCTTGGCTTCGGCGATGGAATAGGTGCCGAAATGGAAGATGGAGGCGGCGAGCACTGCCGTCGCATGCCCGTCGCGCACGCCTTCGACTAGGTGATCGAGGTTGCCGACGCCGCCCGACGCTATCACCGGCGCGCGCACCGCATCGGCAACGGCGCGGGTCAGCGCGATGTCGTAGCCGGCCTTGGTTCCGTCACGATCCATCGAGGTCAAAAGTATCTCGCCGGCGCCGAGATCGACCACTTTGCGCGCAAACTCGATCGCATCGATGCCGGTGTTCTGCCTGCCACCATGGGTGAAGATCTCCCAGCGGTCGGTTTCGCCGGCTCCGGATACTTTCTTGGCGTCGATGGCCACGACGATGCATTGGTTGCCGAACTTGTCGGCCGCCTCGGCGACGAAGGCGGGATTCTTCACCGCCGCCGTGTTGATCGACACCTTGTCCGCGCCGGCAAGCAGGAGTTTCCTGATATCCGCCACCTGCCGGACCCCGCCGCCGACGGTGAGCGGCATGAAGCAGCGCTCGGCCGTGCGCGCGACCACGTCGAAGATCGTCTCGCGATTGTCCGAGGACGCCGTGATGTCGAGGAAGCAGAGCTCGTCGGCGCCGGCCGCATCATAGGCGGTCGCCGCCTCGACCGGATCGCCGGCATCGATCAGATCGACGAAGTTGACGCCCTTGACGACGCGGCCGTCCTTCACGTCCAGGCAGGGGATGACGCGGGCTTTGAGGGTCATGATTTCGATCGCACCGCTACGCCGTCATAGAGGTCGGCAAGTGAAAGCTGGATGTTGAGCCGCCCGAGGTCGACGCTCGCCTCGTTTCCGGCCAGTTCGACCGGACCAGTCCAGCCGTCGTCGCTTCGGGCCGCCAGCCAGACGCGCGGCTCTTCATGCGACAGGATGAGGTAACACATCAGCGACCCGATGCCCTTGTAGTCGGCCAGCTTGTCGACGAAATCCCGGCCGTAGGAGGACGGCGACAGGATTTCTGCCACGAAGAGCGGCTCGACGGCGGCGAGGTCGGTTGCGGTGGCACCCTCCGTCTTCCGGTCCACGAAGACATCCGGGTAGCGAATGCCGTCAGGCGTCCGCACGCCGAAATCGGCCGATCCGACGCTGAACGCCTTGCGGTCGAGTTGCTGCCTCAGCGCCAGCAGCAGGTTGGTTGCAATATCGACGTGATTCCTCGTGACGTTGATCATCATCTCGACCACCCTCCCGCGCACGAACTCCCGCTTGCCCTCGCGCCCCTCGTTCCAGCGCAGGAATTCGTCCGCCGTGGTCGGCATTTTTTGCTGCAGGTTCATGGCGTCAGCCTAGCACAACCGCGCTTTGTTCACACCAGCCCATCCGGTGCTCAAATCCGTTCCATAGCCGCCAGGAAATCGACTAGCAGGAGGCCGACCGCCGGCGGCACATCGCCCCTGGAGTCGAAGCCCGGGTCATAGGCCGACAGGGTCAGCCCGACGATCGGCACGGAGCGCGCCATGCAGGACGCAGCCTCGCGGACGGCCTGCGGCTCCGGTCCGCCCGGCTGCGCGTAGCGGTTCACCTGCAGTTCGTCGGGGTCATGCACATCGAGATCGATGTGGAGATGCGTGCGCTTCGCGCCGGCCTCCTTGAGCCCGACCACCTTTTCGGACGCCTCGCCCACTTCGGCGCGAAT
>Ga0233385_1000496_pt1 | contig 19905 bp, 13 predicted proteins | sample ElkDunMinimDraft_16_FD_191543 | JGI IMG/M metagenome (GOLD analysis project Ga0233385, IMG submission 191543) | Fecal eukaryotic communites from dung pellets of Tule Elk in California, USA - Elk Dung G36 | ecosystem: Host-associated > Mammals > Digestive system > Large intestine > Fecal | place...
GAGGGCGGCACCTTCGCTACCGCGACGGTCGATCTCGGCGGCAGGCACGTCGAGGTCGGCGCAGTGCATTTGCACTGGCCATGGCCGTTCAGCCAGTCCGAACAGATCGACGACATGGCGCACCTGCTCGCGAACACCACGGAAACCTCGATCCTCGCCGGCGACTTCAACGCAGCGCCCTGGAGCGCCGCGGCGACCCGCATCGCCGATGCATCGGGCATGACGCCGGTCGGCCCGGCCGGCCCGACCTGGATCCATCTGCTGCTGCCGGAATTCCTGCGCTTCGCCGGCCTGCCGATCGACCATGTATTCGCCAAGGGCGACGTGATCATCCATTCGGTCGCAACGCTCGAAGCCGTCGGCTCGGACCATCTTCCGGTGCTGGTCGAGTTCTCGCTGAAGGCTGCCGAGCCTCAGGCGGACGACGCACTGACCGCGACCGCTGCGCTCGTCCAATAGGCCTGGCCGGCACCCGGTCAGCGTGCTGCGTCAGTTCTTTACCAGCCTATCGATCAGGCCTTCGACGGGGCCGCCCTCGCGATGCTCGCGGCTGTCGAACTTGATCTGGCGGGCCTCGTAGTCCGCGTAGATCGCCATCATGCGGCGCTTGGCCTCCCTGCGCGCCTTGCGGCAACCGGGGTCTGCTTCGACCGACACCTTGGCGACCGATTTCTCGACGGTCCGCGCCATTTGGCGCGCCATGTCGCCATGCGTCTTCTCGTGCTTCTTCACGCCGGCCAGGAACCTCGCCCAACGGCGCTGCAGCGCTGGCGGCAGGTCGCGAGCGGCCGGATAGGTATAGATGATGTCAAGCTTGCCATCGATGCTGGTCACCCGGCAGCCGGTGCGCGTCTCGCCCCATTCGATCGTCCAGGACACCGAATAGCGGGTCTGTGCGATGGCGCGTGTCAGGAAGCCCTGCGTGGGACCATGGCGGTCCATCGCGGAAAGCAGGGCGGCACCCGTCCTGCCTGATATCTCATAGCCGCGCGTCTTCTCCGCAACGGTCACGGCGGCGGACGCCCCGCCCGCTGCCGCAATGCAGGCGCCCAGCACAACGATCCTTGCCCATGCGATGCCGCGCATCACGAGCCTCTCCGCGAGAGGATCCAGCGAAGCACATCGCAGCGGGCCGATCAATCGGCCTGCTGCGTCGATCAGCCCTTCCGGGTCACATGTTCGGGTAGACCGGTCCTTCACCGCCCTGCGGCGGCACCCAGTTTATGTTCTGGTTGGGGTCCTTGATGTCGCAGGTTTTGCAGTGGACGCAGTTCTGCGCGTTGATCACGAACCGCACATCCTTGGCCGAGGGATCGGCAGCCGAGTTGCCGTCGGCGTCGACCCATTCATAGACGGCGGCGGGGCAATAGCGCGTCGAGGGACCGGCGAAGACGTCATGCTCCGAGCGCTGCTGCAGCGCCATGTCCTTCACCTGCAGATGAATCGGCTGGTCTTCCTCGTGGTTGGTGTTCGACAGGAACACCGAGGACAGCCGGTCGAAGGTCAGCACGCCGTCGGCTTTCGGATAGACGATCTTCTTGTGCTGCGAAGCCGGATCGAGCGAGGCATAGTCCGCCTTCCCGTGCTTCAGCGTGCCGAACAGCGAGAAGCCGAACAGCGTGTTCGTCCACATGTCGAAGCCCCCGAGCCCGATGCCGAGGACGGCGCCGAAGCGCGACCAAAGCGGCTTGACGTTGCGGACCTTCTTCAGGTCCTTGCCGATGTCGCTGTCGCGCCAGGCCTCCTCATAGGCCGCCAGTTCGTCGTTGGTCCGCCCCTCGCCGATCGCCTTGGCGACGTGCTCGGCGGCGAGCATCCCCGAGAGCACGGCATTGTGCGAGCCCTTGATGCGCGGCACGTTGACGAAGCCCGCCGAGCAGCCGATCAGCGCGCCGCCGGGGAACGAAAGCCTCGGCACCGACTGCCAGCCGCCCTCGGTGATGGCGCGCGCGCCGTAGGAGATGCGTTTGCCGCCCTCGAACGTGTCTCGGATCGCCGGATGCGTCTTGAAGCGCTGGAACTCCTCGAAGGGCGACAGCCAGGGGTTCTTGTAGTTCAGGTGCATGACGAAGCCGACCGCCACCTGGTTGTTCTCCAGATGGTAGAGGAACGAGCCGCCCCCGGTCTTCATGTCCAGCGGCCAGCCGAAGGAGTGCTGAACGAGGCCCGGCTTGTGGTTCTCCGGCTTCACCTCCCAGAGTTCCTTGAGGCCGATGCCGTATTTGCCCGGCTCGCGGCCATCCGACAGGTTGAATTTCGCGATGAGCTGCTTGGCGAGCGAACCCCGCGCGCCCTCGCCGATCAGCACATATTTGCCCATCAGCGCCATGCCCGGAGCGTAGTTCGGGCCGTGCGTGCCGTCGCTCTCGACGCCCATGTCGCCCGTATAGACGCCGGTGACCGCGCCGGCCTCATTGTAAAGCAGGCCGGCGGCGGCAAAGCCGGGATAAATCTCGACGCCCAGCGCCTCGGCCTTGCCGGCCAGCCAGCGGCAGACATTGCCGAGCGACACGATGTAGTTGCCGTGATTGTTCATCAGCGGCGGCATAAGGAAGTTCGGCAATCGGACGGAGCCGGCCGGTCCGAGCACCAGGAAATGGTCGTCGGTCACCGGCGTCTTGAACGGATGATCGCCGTCCTCACGCCAGTCGGGCAGCAGCCGGTCGATGCCGATCGGATCGACCACGGCGCCCGACAGGATGTGCGCGCCGACTTCGGCGCCCTTCTCCAGCACGACTACGGAAAGCTCGGGGGCAAGCTGCTTCAGCCGGATCGCCGCGGCGAGACCGGCCGGCCCCGCGCCGACGATCACCACGTCGAACTCCATGCTTTCGCGCTCGATCTCGCTCATTCCACTCCCCGCATCGGCTGCTCACGCTGGCTTGGCTGCGCCATTTTGATGGCTTATGGGCTCTTAGCTCATCCGGCTGCGACGTGGAACCGCTTTTGCAGTATTCGCCGCTCGGGTTCTCGTTCATACTGGCGGGATGCGGCCACCCGAGCCTACCCGCTCCGTATCGCAGCAATATCAATGGCTTCGCCGCATAGCGGCCGGAGCTGTCGCGATGTTTGGCCTGGCCGAGGCAACCCTGGGACGCGTTGCCGCAGAGGAAGCCCCCTCGAAGCGCTGGCAGGCCGGTGCGTACAGCTTCTCGGACGAACTCGGAGGCTTTCGCATCGTCAGCGCTCATGGAAAGGGTACGAGGGACGATCCGATCGTCATCCGGCAGGAGATGAATTCCGCCTCTCCGGTCACCATGGTCATCCGCACGGTGCGTCCGATCCGTCCCTTCGACTATTCCGGCCTCTACGCCAACGGCTTCCTGCATGTGCGCATCGAGGTGCTGAACAACAGCGCCCTGCCCTGGATCGAGTTCGAATTCGAGCTGCAGGAGCATCTCGGCAAGGCGAGCGTCTTCGGCGACGGCCTCTCCTTCGACCAGCGCCGCTCGGAAAGCGGCAACATCTGGTCGGAGAGTTTTCGCGAATACAGCCGCGCCTTCGAGCCCTACGACCGACTGCTCTTCCGGCAGGGCAAGATCGACCACCTGCACAACGCCTCGTTCAACTTCATGATCACGGATTTCACGCCGCGCTGGGAGTTCTTTCTGGTGCAGGACCCGCGCATCCCATCCTCCTGACCTTGCAAATGAGGTCGCGAGAGTCGATGTTCGCGGCATGGATTTCCCCGGCGAAACGGATCGGCCCAGCCTGCGCGAGCTGCTTGCCTTCTATGCGGAGGCCGGCGTCGACGATGCGCTGACCGACGAGCCGGTCGATCGATTTTTGCAGACCGAGCAGCAGCCGGCTACGCCGGTGAGACAGGCCGAGCAGGCTCAATCGTCGGCGACCGCCTCTCGCCAGCCCGAGCGGATGCAGCAGCCCGCAATGCCCATGGCGCCGATCGCGGTGCCGGACGAAGCGCAGGTCGCGCTTGCCCGTCAGCGGGCCGCAACCGCCGCATCGCTCGACGAGCTGCGCCGGCACATGGCCGAATTCGAAGGCTGCAACCTGAAATTCACGGCGAAGAACCTGGTCTTCGGCGACGGCAATCCCGAGGCCGACATCATGCTGGTCGGCGAGGCGCCGGGCCGCGACGAGGATCTGGAAGGCCTGCCTTTCGTCGGCCGCTCCGGCCAGTTGCTCGACCGCATGCTGGCGGCGATCGGGCTCGACCGGCAGTCGGCCTACATCGCCAACGTCATCCCGTGGCGGCCGCCCGGCAACCGCACCCCGACGCCGCAGGAGACCGAGATCTGCCGACCCTTCATCGAGCGGCAGATAGAACTCGCCAGCCCGAAGATATTGGTCACGCTCGGCGGGCCTTCGGCGAAGACGCTGCTGCGCACCACGGAAGGCGTGATGAGGCTGCGCGGCAACTGGAAGACGCATGTGACGCCTTCTGGCGTGACGATCCCGGCCATGCCTACCCTGCACCCGGCCTATCTGCTGCGAAATCCCGCCCACAAGAAGTTCGCGTGGCGGGATTTCCTCGAGGTCAAGGCGAAGCTGCGCTCGCTTTCCTAGGCGTTTGCCGTCATCCGGCGCAACCCGGCCGCTTGCAGCCCGGCAAGCAGCGCGACCGCAAGCGCCTGCGCGATGACGAAGGCGTGGCCGAGCAGCGTCGGCGCCACCGCGCCGCTGACCAAAAGGCCGAAGCTCGCCGCCACCCACAGCGCGTTGACCGCTATGATGTTGACCAGCACCAGCCGCGAGGCCTCGCCCCGCCGGGCCACCGCGATCAGCACGGCGACGAAGGGGAAGAGCGCGATGCCAGCCCAGAAGAGAAGACCCGACGGCAGCCCGAGCAGCGGCGACAGGAACGGGGCGGCTGCGGCCATCAGCAGCCCGGCCGCGCCGCTCACTGCTGCATCGATGAAGAGCACCTGGCGGAGAAATGGGCTGAGGGTGAAAGACATGATTGTTTCCTCTCGATGACGCTGGCTTGAGTGCCGGCATGGAGGAGGATCGTTCGATCGCCTTGGAAATACGATTATGCCGGAGGTAATAGATGTGATTTCCTCTGCCGCCTACCTTCCGGAGCATGTTGATGACGGAAAACTCTGCCGGTGCGCTGCTGCGCGAATGGCGCGTGAGGCGGCGCATGAGCCAGCTCGATCTGGCCGGCGAGGCCGAAATCTCGCAGCGCCACCTGAGCTTCCTCGAAAGCGGCCGCGCCAGGCCGTCGCGCGACATGGTGCTTCATCTCGCCGACCAGCTCGACATACCGCTGAGGGAACGGAACCACCTGCTGCTGGCCGCCGGCTTCGCGCCGCGCTACGGCGAGCGCAAGCTGGACGACCCTTCGCTCGCCGCCGCGCGGGAAGCGATACGGCTGGTCCTCAAGGGCCATGAGCCTAACCCGGCCATCGCGCTCGACCGGCATTGGCACATGGTGGACGCCAATGCAGGCATCGCGCCGCTGCTTGCCGGCATTGCCGATCCGACGCTGCTCGATCCGCCGGTAAACGTGCTGAGGCTCAGCCTCCACCCGCAAGGACTGGCGCCGCGCATCGTCAACCTCTTCGAATGGCGCGGCCATCTTATCGAACAGCTGAAGCGCCAGCTTGACGCGACCGGCGACCCGGCGCTGGCCGAATTGGAGCGGGAGCTGCTCGCCTACCCTTTCGGCCCCCGGACACAGCGCGCGCAAGACACGGGTCCCTCGGCCATCGCCCATCCGCTAAAGCTGCGCGTGGGCAGCGAAGTGCTGACTTTCATCAGCACGACCACCGTCTTCGGCACGCCGCTCGACGTCACGCTGTCGGAGATCGCCATCGAATCGTTTTTCCCGGCCGACGAAGCGACGGCCAACGCGCTCCGGCAGACGGCACGATAGATCGGCTATTGCGGCGTCGACGCCTTGCGCGCCTTTCGCCGCTCGATGCCAAGCTGGCGCTCGCGCCAGACGATGAAGATGCCGGCGCCGATCACGATGGCGCCGCCGACGATAATGTGGATCGTCGGGTGCTCGCCGAAGGCAAAATAGCCGATGACGATCGCAAGCAGGATCGAGGTATATTCGAAAGGCGCGACCGTCGACGCTTCGGCATGACGATAGGCCTGCGTCATGAATATCTGGGCGATGCCGCCGCAAAAACCGGCCGACACCAGGAAGAACGCCTGCCAGGCATCGATCGGCTGCCAGCCGAACGGAATGGTCAGGAGCCCTGCGACGCTCGCCGTGAGCGAGAACCAGATCACGATGACGGCACTTTTCTCGGTGCGCACAAGGCTGCGAACCTGAAGCATCGCCACGGCCGACAGAGCGGCGCCGAGAAACGCGGCCATCACGCCCAGCAGTTCCTCGTCGCCGATCCCGGAGCCCCCACTCAGGAGCGAGAGTTTCGGCCAGGACACGATCAGCACGCCGAACAGACCGACAATGACGGCGCTCCATCGATGGATGCGGACTATCTCTCCCAGGAAAAGCGCACTGAAGATGACGACAAACAACGGCTGCGCGTAGTTCAGCGTGACGGCCTCGGGCAGAGGCAGGCGCGTCAGCGCAAAGAAGCTGGCTCCCATGGAAGCAACGCCGACCAAACCACGAACGATGTGGCGCATCGGCCTTTTCGTATAGGCGGCCGAGCGAAGTTCTCCCTGGTAGGCCAGGTACACTGCGACCGGCAGTATGGCGAAGAACGAGCGGAAGAAGACGATCTGGCCCGCGGGCAGCTGACCGGCTGCCTTGATGAAGGCAGACATCGCCACGAAGATCGCGACCGAGACGATCTTCAGGCCTATGCCGGCGAGTGGATTGGCGATCTGCGTGGTACTCAATTGGCGGTCGCCGCCTGGATTGCAGCCCAGATGCGGGCCGGCGTCGCCGGCATCTCGATGTGGCCGATGCCGTAGGCGCGCCAGAGCGCGTCGCTGACGGCGTTGAGCGCGGCCGGTGCGGCACCGATCGTGCCTGCCTCGCCGGCGCCCTTGATGCCCATGGCGTTGGTGGTCGAAGGCACGTTGCGCGTGTCGAAATCGAAGAAGGGGAAATCCGCCGCGCGGGGCATGGCGTAGTCCATGAAGCTCGCCGTCAGCAGCTGCCCATCCTCGCTATAGACCGTATCCTCGCGCAGGGCCTGGCCGAGGCCTTGCGCGACGCCGCCATGCATCTGCCCGGCGAGGAGCACCGGATTCACGGTGACGCCGAAATCGTCGACGATCGTGTAGCCGACGATCTCCGTCGCGCCAGTCTCCGGATCGATCTCAACCTCGCAGACATGCGTGCCGTTCGGGTAGGTCGCCTCGTCCTGGACGAAGTCGCCCATGCCCTGCAGGTCTTCCGGCTTCTTCGCCGCCTTGGCGACCTCGGCGTAGCCGATCGAGCGATCGGTGCCGACGATCCGAGCCGCACCTTCGCGCAGCTCGATGTCGAGCGGCGAAGCCTCGAGTTCATCAGCGGCGATGCGCCTGATCTTCTCGGCGAGCGCCTCGCCGGCGCGCGACGCCGAGACGCCGCCGAGCGGGATGGAGCGCGAGCCGCCGGTGCCTTCGCCTTCCTCGATATCGTCGGTGTCGCCCTGGCGCGTGACGATCTTCTCGATCGGCATGTCGAGCTTCTCGGCGACGATCTGGGCGTAGGCGGTCGCGTGGCCCTGCCCGGTCGTCTGCGTGCCGATCTTCAGCGTCACCGTGCCGTCGCCGTTGAGCTGGACAAAGGCCGGCTCCGAGCCCGGGAAGGCGCAAGCCTCGATATAGGTCGCCATGCCGATGCCGCGGATTCTGCCAGCCTTTTTGGAGGCCGCGAGCCGTTCCTCAAAACTCGACCAGCCTGCGCGCTCCATGGCGGCAGTCATGTGGCCGTCGAACTCGCCGACGTCGTAGAGGCGCTTGGTCTGCGTCCGGTACGGGAACTGCTCCGGCCTGATGAAATTGCGGCGGCGTATCTCGTCCCGCCCCAACCCCATGTCGCGCGCGCAAGCGTCGACCAGCTTCTCGACCAGGAAGGCTGCTTCGGGGCGGCCGGCTCCGCGATAGGCATCGACCGGCGCGGTGTTGGTGTAGACGCCGAGGACTTCGACATCGAGCGCCTGGATATCATAGACACCCGTCGACATGGTCGTGCCGGTGTAGGGGATTTCGGCGCCATACTGGGAAATGTAGGCGCCCATATTGGCGATGACGTCGACCTTGAGCGCCAGGAAGCGGCCGTTCTCGTCCATCGCCATCTGGCCGACGGAAACGTTGTCGCGCCCTTGGGCGTCGGTCAGGAAATGCTCGTTGCGGTCACCAGTCCATTTCACCGGCCGCCCCAGCCGCTTCGCCGCTTCGATGACCAGCGCGTATTCCCTGTAGGCGAACATCTTCGTACCGAAGCCACCGCCGACATCCGGCGTGACGACACGCAACTGCTTTCTCCCGATCCCGAACACGTTGGCCAGGATCTTCTGCATCGAATGCACGCCCTGCGATCCGGTGGTCAGCACGAAACGGTCTTCGTCGGGCTTCCATTCGGCGAGCGCCGAGCGCGTCTCGATGTAGTTGGCGACGAGGCGATTGTTGCGAAACTCGATCCGCGTGACCTTCGCGGCCTTCGCAAAGGCAGCCTCGGCCTTCGCCCGGTCGCCGTGACGGTAGTGGAAGGCGCGGTTGGTGCCGAGCTCCGGCCAGACGAGCGGGGCATCCGGGTCGAGCGCGGTGGCCGTGTCGGCCGCGGCGTCCAGCCCGTCATAGTCGACCTCGATCAGATCGGCCGCGTCCTGCGCGAGCGCCCGCGTGTCCGCGACGATGAAGGCAACTGCGTCGCCGACGTAGTGCACATGGTCGCGGCAGAGGATCGGTATGTCGCGCGTCGGCGCCCTGGTGCCGTCCGGCTGGCGCTCCATCGAGGTCGATTTCAGGTCGCGCAGATGCGCGAGGTCCGCACCGGTCAGCACGAGGTGCACGCCCGGGGCGGCTGACGCTGCATCAACCGACGAGATGGTGAAACGCGCATTGGCGAAGGGGGAGCGCAGCACGTAGCCGTGAAGCGTGTCTGCAGGTGTCATGTCGTCGGTATAGCGGCCGTGGCCGGTGATGAAGGCTTGGTCCTCCAGGCGGAGAACCGAAGCGCCGATCCCGTATTTCGGCGTGACGACCGTCATGTATGCCTCGCAACTGTGTTGGGGTGCACGCCCGAAACAGGCAGGTTTCAGTTTTGCCGGTAGCGGCGGATCATGTAAAGAGCAGCCTGCTTGCCACGCGCCGCAGTGGACGAGCGGCGTCGGAACGGGAAGCCAGCACATGCGTACAGACACCGGCCAGGTTTTCCGCCTCGAGGACTACCGCCCCAGCGACTACCTCATTCCGCGCACCGCACTCACCTTTCGCCTGAATCCGGACGCAACGACCGTCACTGCCGAGCTGACTGTAGTGCGGCGCGAGGGCGCGTCGAAGAAGGCGCCGCTCATCCTCGATGGCGACGGGCTGTCGCTGAAGTCGATCGCGATCGACGGCGAGCCGGTCGCCGCTTCCGCCTTCCAGGCGACGCCGGAGCAGCTGATCATCCCGGCGCCGCCCTCCGCGCAGAACTTCCGGCTGAGGCTCGAGACGGTGATTTCGCCTTCCGCCAATTCCGCGCTGATGGGCCTCTTCCGGACCGGCGGCGTCTATTGCACGCAGTGCGAGGCCGAAGGCTTCCGCCGAATCACCTATTTCCTCGACCGTCCCGACATCCTTTCCGTCTATACGGTGCGGCTCGAGGCGCAGAAGCGCGAGGCGCCGCTGCTTCTCTCCAACGGCAACCGCCAGGAGATCGGCGACCTGGAGGACGGATGGCACTATGCCGTCTGGCACGACCCGTTCCCGAAACCGTCCTACCTGTTCGCGCTGGTCGCCGGCGATCTCGGCGTGGTGGAGGACGAATTCGTCACCGCTTCCGGCCGCAAGGTCGATCTCGGCGTCTATGTCGAGCACGGCAAGGAACGGCTCGCCGCCTATGCGATGGACGCGCTGAAGCGCTCGATGACGTGGGACGAGGAGGTGTTCGGGCGCGAATACGACCTCGACATCTTCAACATCGTCGCCGTGTCCGACTTCAACATGGGCGCGATGGAGAACAAGGGCCTCAACATCTTCAACGACAAATACGTGCTGGCCGACGACGAGACCGCGACCGACGCCGACTTCGCCAATATCGAGGCGATCATCGCGCACGAATACTTCCACAACTGGACCGGCAACCGCATCACCTGCCGCGACTGGTTCCAGCTTTGCCTCAAGGAAGGGCTGACCGTCTTCCGCGACCACGAATTCTCCGCCGACCAGCGCTCGCGGGCGGTGAAGCGCATCGCCGAGGTGCGCACGCTGCGCGCGCACCAGTTCCCCGAGGACCAGGGGCCGCTGGCGCATCCGGTGCGGCCGCGTCGCTACCGCGAGATCAACAACTTCTACACGGCGACCGTCTACGAAAAGGGCTCCGAGGTCGTGCGCATGATCAGGACGATCCTCGGCGCCGAGACCTTCCGCAAGGGCATGGACCTCTATTTCGAGCGCCACGACGGAGATGCGGCGACGGTCGAGGATTTCCTGAAGGTGTTCGAGGACGTCTCCGGCCGGGACCTGTCTCAGTTCGCGTTCTGGTACCACCAGGCAGGCACGCCCAACCTCACGGTCTCCACCGCGCACGATGCGCGGAAGGGTGAATTCACCGTCGAGGTCGAGCAGTCGGTGCCGCCGACGCCGTCTGAAGCGCGCAAGCGGCTGATGCATTTCCCGCTCGCCTTCGGCCTTGTGGGGCGCGACGGCAAGGACATCGCACACGGGCCTGCTGAGGGTGCGACCGTCGAGAACGGCGTCATCCATGTGAAGAAGCGGCGGCATGTCGTGCGCTTCTCCGGCATCGCCGAGCGCCCTGCCCTGTCGCTCAATCGCGGCTTCTCGGCGCCGGTGACGCTGTCGGTCGAGCAACGCAAGGAGGACCAGTTCTTCCTCGCCCGCCACGACAGCGATCCCTTCTCGCGCTGGCAGGCCTTCAACACGCTGCTCACCGAGGCGCTGATTTCCGCCTTCAGGAATGCGCTCGGCGGCAAGCCGCCGAAGTTCTCGGGCGAACTCATCGAACTTGCCGGCGCCATTGCCGGCAACGAGACGCTGGAGCATGCTTTCCGCGCTCTCGCCCTGACGCTGCCCGGCGAAGCCGACATCGCCCGGGAGATCGGCAAGGGCATAGATCCCGACGTCATCCTCGCCTGCCGCGATGCGCTGGCAACGGAGATCGCCCGTTCGAACGAAGCCTCCTTCCGGGCGCTCTACGCCGCGCTTGAATTCAACGGGCCTTTCAGCCCCGATGCCGCCAGCGCCGGACGCCGTGCGCTGCGCAACACGCTGCTCGACTATCTCGCCATCCTGCCCGGCGGAGCCGAGCTCGCGGGCCGGCATTTCGGCGCGTCGACCAACATGACCGACCGCGCCGCGGCGCTAGGCGTGCTCGCGCACAGGCATGGTGGCTCCAGCCATGCGAAGGATGCGCTCGCCGCGTTCGAGGAGCGGTATCGCGCCGACGCGCTGGTCATGGACAAGTGGCTGATGATCCAGGCGACTGCGCCAGGCGCCGCGACGCTCGACAAGGTGCGCGCGCTGACTGAATACCCAGGCTTCACCATGGCCAATCCCAACCGCGTCAGGGCGCTGATCGGCACATTCGCCAGCGCCAATCAGACGGCGTTCAACCGTGTCGACGGCGCAGGCTACGATTTCTTCGCGGGTGCCGTGCTGGAGATCGAGCGGCGCAACCCGCAACTCGCCGCGCGGCTTGCGACCGCGCTGCGCTCGTGGCGCTCGTTGGAGCCGGTGCGGCAGGGCAAGGCGCGCGAGGCGCTGCTGCGCATCGCAAGCGCACAGAACCTGTCGGCCGATCTGCGCGACATCGTCGAGCGCACGCTCGCCTGATCGAGCCAGCGCATCCGAACCTTTTTTCGGCAATTTTCGGTCTTTTTGCCGACTGCCTCTGGACAAGGCGAATCACCTTTGATTCTTTATCCATGATTCGGATGTGCGGTGTCGCCGGATCGTCAACACGAATGTTTAGGGGTACGGCATGGCCGGAGCGGACGCGTGGGGCGCGCCCGATGGCTCGACTTTTGCCCGTCGCAACGAGGCACGGGACAATGTCGCAGGGAATGCGCGCATCATCGCTGCGCCTGCATATCGCCGTCTGCTGGCCGCGGAGCCCTTGCTGAAACGCTCGATCCCCGTCCTCATCCTCATTTTCCTGGTCGTCGTTGCATCGGTGCGCTTCCTGTCCCTGATGGCGCTGCGCGACGACGTCGAACGCGATGCCAAGGCGGTGCTCGGTCTCGCCGCCGGCGAGCTCGTCAACGCGCTGATGCTTTCGCAAGGTAGCCCCGACGACGCCGAGGCCCAGCGGCTGGTCCAGAAGTCGATGCAGGGCGGCTGGCTTGCGAGCGGCCATGTGCTCGTCGTCACCGACGGCTCCTTCAAGGTCGTCGCCGCCACTCCCGCCGCGGCAACCTGGCAGGGCCAGCATCTCGACGCCATCATCTTCGGCGGCCAGCCTCTCTTCATGTTCGGCGACCGCGCCGGCGTCATGGATGTCAGGGTCGGCGAACGCCGCTGGTACGCCGCCATCGACCTCGCCGACGACAACCGCTCGGGCGCGGCGGTCGCCATGATCCCGCACGACGCCGTCTTCGCCGAATGGCGCCAGACCGTGTCGATGAACGTCACGCTGTTCGTGGTGACGGCCGGCGTGCTGCTCGTCATCCTCTACGCCTATTTCAGCCAAGCGGCACGCGCGCAGACCGCCGACCGCATCTATCTGGAGGCGCACCAGCGGATCGACCTCGCCCTCGTGCGCGGGCGCTGCGGCCTGTGGGACTGGGACATGGTGCGCGGCAAGATGTACTGGTCGCGCTCCATGTACGACATGCTCGGCTACGGGGCGCACGACACGATGCTCTCCTTCGGCGAGGTAGCCGAGATCATCCATGAGAACGACGGCGACCTCTTCGAGCTCGCCAAGCAGATCGTCGCGCGCGAGATCGACCAGATCGATCAGGTCTTCCGCATGCGCCACGCCAATGGCCAGTGGGTCTGGGTGCGCGCGCGCGCGCAGGTGATCGATCCGGAAGCGCCGGAAATCCAGCTCATAGGCATTGCTGTCGACGTCACAGAGCAGCGCCATCTCGCGCTGCGCTCCGAAGCGGCCGACATGCGGCTCAGGACCGCCATCGAGAGCATCAACGAATCCTTCGTGCTGTGGGATTCGGCGCAGCGGCTCGTCATGTGCAACTCGAAATACCAGCAGGACAACGGCCTTTCCGACCGCGACGTCCTGCCCGGCGCAACGCGCACGACGCTCGAACCCAAGATGCTGGCTCCCGCCTCGGAGCGGCGGCTCGCCAACGCCAACGGGCCTGCCGGCGGCGCGAGCTTCGAGCGCCAGCTTGCCGACGGACGCTGGCTGCAGGTGAACGAGCTGAGGACGCGCGACGGCGGCACCGTCTCGGTCGGCTCCGACATCACCCAGATCAAGCAGCACCAGGAGAAGCTGGTCGAGAGCGAGCGGCGGCTGATGGCGACGATCCACGACCTCAGCCTGGCGCGCCGCTCCGAGCAGGAACGCTCGACCGAGCTCGTCGAGCTCAACCGCAAATACATGCGCGAGACCGAGCGCGCCGAGGCGGCAAACCGGGCAAAGTCCGAATTCCTCGCCAATATGAGCCACGAGCTGCGCACGCCGCTCAACGCGATCATCGGCTTCTCCGAGGTGATGGAATCGAAGCTCTTCGGCCCGCTCGGTTCCGACCGCTACGAGGAATACGCCCGCGACATTCAGGCCAGCGGCGCCTATCTGCTCGGCGTCATCAACGACATTCTCGACATGTCGAAGATCGAGGCGGGCCAGTTCTCGGTCGATCGCGAGGAGATCGACCTCTGTCCGCTGATCCACGAGACGGTGAAGGTGATTTCGCTGCAGGCGGCCAAGAAGAACATTTCGGTCGAAACGCGGATCGCCGACTCGCTGCGCGTGCACGCCGACCGCCGCGCCATCAAGCAGATCGCCATCAACCTTCTGTCCAACGCGGTGAAGTTCACCGGAGAAGGCGGCCGCATCTCGGTGCGGGTGCGCAACGTCGCCGGCGCGCTGATGCTCACCATCGAGGACAATGGCTGCGGCATTCCGAAGGCGGCGCTGGGCAAGCTCGGCCGGCCGTTCGAGCAGGTGCAGAACCAGTTCTCCAAAAACCACACGGGGTCCGGCCTCGGCCTCGCCATATCGCGCTCCCTGGCGCAGCTGCACGGCGGCGCGCTGAGGATCCGCTCCAAGGACGGCGTCGGCACCATCGTTTCGATCCGCATCCCGACCAGGCACCCCGAACCCAGGGGCAGGTCCGCCGCCAGGGAGGCCGCCTGAAATCCGTCAGCGGCTCTTTCCGCCGAGCAGCCGCTTGAAGTGCCCTCGAACCGTCGCCGCAGTCTCCTTGAGGTGCGCCTCGAGCACCTTGATGTCGGGCAGGTCGGTCGCGGCGAGCAGCAGGTCGATCAGGCCGGGCGGGCTGTCCTCCTTCTCGAACGGTCCCGTCAGGCACAGCCTGATCATCTGCGTCAGCGACAGATAGAGCGCCCAGGCGTCGGCGAGGTCCTGCCGTGTCTGGCCATCGGCGAAATCAGGCGACAGCCTAGCCAGCGTCGCCGCCGTCCCGGTTCTCCTGCCCTCGCCTTCCACCTGACCGGTGAGAACGGCCACCTGCGCGATGAATTCCAGGTCGATCAGGCCGCCGGGCACAAGCTTGAGGTCCCAGAGGTCGCGCGGCGGCTTCTCCTTCTCGATCATGGCGCGCATCTCGGCGGCCTCTGCCGCGATCTTCGCACGATCGCGCGGCAGCGCCAGGATTTCCGCCACCTCCGTCTCGATCTCGGAGGCCAGCTCGGCATTGCCGGCGACGACGCGCGCGCGCGTCAGCGCCATGTGCTCCCACGTCCAGGCATCGTTGCGCTGGTACTTCCTGAACGCATCGACATGCGTCGCGACCGGCCCCTTGTTGCCTGATGGCCGCAGCCTCAGGTCGAGCTCGTAGAGCACGCCCTCGGCAGTCGGCGCCGATACCGCCGCGATCAGCCGCTGCGTCATTCGCGCATAGTAATGCGAGGGCGCCAGCGGCTTCTCGCCGTCGGATTCGTCGGCGTCCGCGTCATGGTCGTAGAGCAGGATCAAGTCGACGTCGGAGCCCGCGGTCAGCTCGCGGCTGCCAAGCTTGCCCATGCCGAGGATGGCGGCCCTGCCGCCCGGAACGCGGCCATGGCGGATCGCGACCTCGGCCTCGACCGCCCCGAGCGCTGCGCCGATCGTCAGGTCGGCCAGGTCGGAGAAGGCCTTGCCGGCGCGGCTCGCATCGATCGCCCCCGCAAGCAGGCGCACGCCGATCAGGAATTTCTGTTCGGCGCCGAAGATGCGCAGCCGGTCTAGCACCTCCTCATAGCCCACCGAGTTCTGGGTGAAGGCGGCAAGCCGGCCCGCCAGATAGTCTCGGTCCGGCAGTTCGGCCAGTAGCGCCGGATCTAGCAGGCCGTCGAACACATGCGGACGGCGGGTGATGATCTCGGCCAGTCGCGGCGCGGCGCCCATGATCGTCGCCAGGAGCTTCAGCAGGCTCGGGTTGGATTGCAGCAGCGAGAAGAGCTGGATGCCCGCGGGCAGGCCGGCCAGGAACTGGTCGAAGCGCATCAGCGCCCTGTCGGCCTTCTTCGTCTTGCCGAAGGCCTCGAGCAACGCAGGCGTCAACTCGGTCAGCCGCTCGCGCGCCTCGGCCGACTGCGTCGCCCGGTAGCGCCCGAAATGCCAGCTCCGGATGACGCGGGTTATGTCGCTCGATCGCTTGAAGCCAAGCTGACGAAGCGTCTTCAGCGTATCGGGATCGTCGACGTCTCCGGTGAAGACCAGATTGCCGACGCCCGACGACAGCTCGGGCGCCGCCTCGAACAGTGCCGCATAGTGCCCCTCGACTTCGTGCAGCGACGCCCGGAAGGCTGCGGAGAATTCCTTCCCGCCGGCGAAGCCCAGCATCTTCGCGATGCGCTCCAGCTCTTCGTCGGCATCAGGCAGCGTGTGCGTCTGCTCGTCCGCCACCATCTGGATGGCATGCTCGACGCGGCGGAGGAACCAGTATTGCCTGGTCAGCGCGTCACGCGCCTCGGCGGTGATCCAGCCGCGCTTTGCCAGTTCGCCCAGCATCGGCACCGTCGCCCTGCCGCGCAGTTCGGGGAATCGCCCGCCGGCAATCAGCTGCTGCGTCTGCACGAAGAACTCGATCTCGCGGATGCCGCCGCGCCCGAGCTTGACGTTGTGCCCTTTGACCGCCACCTCGCCGTGGCCCTTGTGCGCGTGGATCTGGCGCTTGATCGAATGGACGTCGGCGATCGCCGCGTAGTCCAGGTACTTGCGCCAGACATAGGGCTGCAGCTCCTTGAGGAACGCCTCGCCAGCCTTGAGGTCGCCCGCCACAGGCCGCGCTTTGATCATGGCGGCACGCTCCCAGTTCTGGCCGCGGCTTTCGTAATAGGTCAGCGCGGCCTCGACCGATATCGCCAGCGGCGTCGAGCCGGGGTCGGGGCGCAGCCTGAGGTCCGTGCGGAACACGTAGCCGTCGCCAGTTCGATCCTGCAGGATGCGCACCAGACGGCGTGCCAGCCGCACGAAGAGGTCCGGCGCCTCGAGCGGGTCGACGATCGCGGTGGCCTCCGGGTCGTAGAACAGCACGAGGTCGATGTCGGAGGAAAAATTCAGCTCATGCGCGCCGAGCTTGCCCATGCCGAGCACCACCCAGCCCGAACCCTTGCCGGGATCCTGCGGGTCGGGGAGCTTGAGCTTTCCTTGCCGGTGCGCATCGAGCAGCAGGAAGTCGATCGCAGCGTTGATGCAGGCATCTGCGAGGGCGCTCAACCGCTCGACGGTCGTCGCCGCATCGGCCTCGCCGGCAAGGTCCGCCAGCGCGATCAGGAAATGCGCCTCGAGCTTTTTTTCGCGCAGCGCGGTCATCAGCCCGGCTTCGCTGACATCCTCCGAGCGCGCGCCGGCTGCGATCTCCTTCAGCAACGTTTCGAGCCGCTGGCCGACCGTGCCGTCGAACAGCCGGTCGAGCATTTCCGGGCGGCGCCGGGCGCAGTCGCGCAGGAAATCCGAGAGATCGAAGACCGCGCCGAGGAAATCCTGGACCTCGCCCCCGGCGGAAAGAAATTCCGCGAGCCGTGTCAGGCCGCCTTCCTCAGCCGCCTCGACAAGCTCGGCAAGCTCGTTGCGCGCCGCGGCAGGATCGAGGGGCGACAGTTTTGTGGCTGGTTCGAGTAGCAGGCCGGTTTCCTCCCCTTCGCCGCTGCGCCTTTTCCGTTACCCGCTCCTGGTTTCCGGAAAGGTCATCACTACCGTCAAACCGGGACTGCCCGCCAGGAGTTCCAGCCGCCCCGCATGGAGCTTCATCACCGCGTTGGCAAGGCTCAGACCCAAGCCTGAGCCGGGCTGCGAGCGGCTTTGCTCCAGCCTGACGAAGCGCTCGGTCGCGCGGTCGCGGTCGGTCTGGTCTGGAATGCCGGGGCCGTTGTCGGCGACCTTCAGGCTGATCTGGCCATTATTGCTTTCGACGCTCACGCGCACGGCCGGCTCCACCGCCCCGGCGGAATATTTGATCGCGTTGTCTATGATGTTGGACAGCGCCTGCCCGATCAGTTCGCGGTTCCCGTCGACGATGAAGCTGCCGGTCGCATGCGGCGCCTCCAGCCGCACGCCGACCTCTTCGGCAGCCGGCTCGTAGAGCTCGACCACATCGCGCGTGATCGTCGCCAGGTCGACCTTGCTCAACTGCTCGGCGGAATAGCCCGCCTCCAGTCGCGAGATCATCAGGATCGCGTTGAACGTTTTTATCAGCCGGTCGGATTCGGCGATCGTCGCCTCGAGCGCCTCGCGATATCCATCGGCCTCGGGATTGCCCGCGAGCGCCGCCTCGGCGCGGTTGCGCAGCCTGGTCAGCGGGGTCTTCAGATCGTGGGCGATGTTGTCGGAAACCTGCTTCAGCCCCTCATTTAGACCGGCGATCCTGGTCAGCATCGCGTTCAGGTTCTCCGACAGGCGGTCGAACTCGTCGCCGGCGCCGGTCACCGGCAGGCGTCCCGCCAGGTCGCCACCCATGATGCGCTTGCCCGCATCGGAGATGCTGTCGATACGCTTCAGCGCGCGCCGGCCGACGAAATACCAGATCAGCAGGCCGCCGACCGCCATGATGCTGAGCGCAAAGATCAGCGCCCGCTGCACCACCGCCCGGAACCGCTCCGGCTCGCCGAGGTCGCGGCCGACCAGCACGATCATCTGGTTGGGAAGGCGCGAGACGACCGCGATCGCCGCATGCCTGGTTTCGGTTGCCGCCGGCGGCGCTTCGAGCTCGCTCACATCCGGCGCGCGCCTCTCGATGGTGCCTTCGCCGTAGCGCTGGTAGGTGAATGGGGTTTCCGTCCGGCCTTCCGTCTCCAGGACGCCCGGTTCCAGGCTCTCGACGTTGCCGGTCAGGATGCGGCCGTTGGGATCGGCGATCAGATAGAGGTTGGCGCCCGGCTGGCGCGAGCGCTGCTCGACCACCCGCACGAGGAAGGGAAGGCCGCCGCGGCGATAGGCGCGGTCGAGGCCCTGCACCTCCTCGTTGATCGTTTCCATCGTCTGCGTGGCGAGCATGCTCGCCGACAGCGACGTCATGTAGAAGACGAGCAGGACGGCGCAGAGCGCGAAGAGTATGAAATAAAGCGCGGAGAGGCGCGCGGCCGTCGTCCTCATGATCGCGGGCAGCCTGAGCGCCACGATCAGCTGGCCTTCAGCATGTAGCCCGCGCCGCGCACCGTATGCAGGATGGGACTATCGAAACCCTTCTCGATCTTCCCTCGCAGGCGGGAGACGTGAACGTCGATGACGTTGGTCTGCGGGTCGAAATGATAGTCCCAGACATTCTCCAGAAGCATCGTCCGGGTGACCACCTGTCCCGCATGCCGCATAAGATACTCGAGCAGGCGGAACTCGCGCGGCTGCAGGGTGATCTCCCGGCCCGCCCGCTTCACTGTATGGGAAAGCCGGTCGAGCTCGAGGTCGCCGGTGCGGTAGACCGTCTCGGCCTCCTTCGAACTGGCGCGCCGGTTCAGCACCTCGACGCGGGCAAGCAGTTCGGAAAATGCATAGGGCTTGGTCAGGTAGTCGTCGCCGCCGGCGCGCAGGCCGGTGACGCGGTCGTCGACCTCGCCCAGCGCGGAGAGGATCAGGACCGGCGTGGTGTTGCCCCGCGAGCGCAGGCCGGCGATCAGCGACAGGCCGTCGCGGCGCGGCAACATGCGGTCGACCACCATGACATCGTAGTCGCCCGCATCGGCAAGCGCGAAGCCGGTCTCGCCATCGCGCGCCACGTGGGCGGTATGGCCCGCTTCCGCGAACGCCTTTTCCAGGTAGTCGGCGGCCTCGCGATCGTCCTCGACGACTAGAATCTTCATGGGACTTCTATACGCCAAAACACCGGAGATTGAGAAATGTCCGGCAGCAGGCGTGGTGGGCCTGCTGCCGGCGAGCATTCCACGGAATAATTACTAGTCGCGGAATGCCCGGGATCCGGCGTCGTGGCTCGGGGGTGTGAGACACTGCTGCCGGAAACATGACCCCTGCCCCCGCATTAATTGGAAGGGACCATGCAGAGAGAGGAACCCGGGCGGAATGACTACTGGAGGGAAGTCACCCGCCCGGGCTGTTGAGCCCTGGCCGTTCAGCCCTTGGCCACAGGCAGCGTGACGAAGCGGCTCGCATCGTCGCGCGTAACCTGCACCAGCACCGACTTGCGGCCAGCCTTGGCTGCTTCTTCCATCGCCTTCTCGATGTCGCTGCTTGCAGAGACCGACTTCGAGTTGACGTTGGTGATCACATCACCGGCCTGGAGGCCGCGG